>ENA-UOVV01000042-UOVV01000042.1-compost-metagenome-genome-assembly--contig:-NODE-42-length-204442-cov-6.737136_pt1 | contig 204442 bp, 202 predicted proteins | sample MGYA00238155_ERZ761577 | MGnify/ENA primary metagenome ERZ761577 (study PRJEB28898, sample SAMN06268775) | compost metagenome | isolation source: Emeryville, CA | place: USA:Emeryville, CA | collected...
TAAGTGTCAGCGGTGCACGAGGTCCTTCACATCCATCCACTGTCTGAGATACGTAATATGTCTGTGTACCCGGCTCTGTTGTATTTACATTAGGATAAGGTCCGGCAGTACCCCCTTCCGGCACAGAATACCATTTTAGATTTTCTCCATACACCTGAATAGAATCAAAAGGTTCTCCCTGACAATAAGTGATGACAGGAGATACGATAGGACTGCGTGGCACAGGATTGACAGTGATATGTACCAAGGCCGGAGCAGAAGTATCTATCGGACCTCCTACCCATGCAGCACCGATGGTGCGCACATAATAATTACCCGCGTTGTGTATCTGAATATTGTTAAGCGTTAACGTAGGGTTGGTACTGAAACTGCCGTCAGGGAGTGTCCACAAAAAAGTTGGGTTACTCATAGGAAAAGCAGGGGTAGCTGACAAAGTAACATTTTCACCTTCACAATAAACTCCTCCACCACTTACAATCGGCGGCATCAGGTTGATGATATCGAATCCAAAGTCCACGAGTCCGTTTCCACCAGAGGTAGCAACGGTGGCAGCATTCGTGCCCCAGAGGCGTTCAAAACCTGTCCCCAGCGTCTGACTTACGGTATTTCCACCCGCGGTAGAGGTGGTGGTCATTTCAAAAACCAAAGAAGAGCTTGGATCGTATAAAAAAGGAGTGGGCAGTGTGAAACCATACCATTGGTTAGCGACAGCACCGGTGAAGGTAAAAGAACTCTGATAAAAAACTTGTGTCAATCCGGTTACAAACGTAGTTGTTGGAAACACATTGATTGTTCCGACATTCTGTCCCAGAGAAAGGCTAAAATTGGTATATGTCGATCCCGCATTGATCGTACCTCCCATCTTAAAGTAGATTTTGGTAATAGCACCCATGGGCGCGGGCGTACCGGTAGTGCCGTTTGAATGAAAAACATTTGGCGCATAAACCCATTGTACTTTGTTGGTCGTCGAGTTCAACGGAAAGTGGTTGGTACTGTTGCCTGTGAACCGATTGTAATACTGCGGAGTTTGTCCGTAAGCCGCAGTAACTGAAAAGCACAACAACAATAAAAAGTTGTAAAAATTTTTATTCATGGTTAATGATTATGCACTTTGCTAAAAATACAAACTATAACGGTTTTTCTCTTACAATTTGAGTCATTTTATCGTTTTTTTATAGACGGCAAAATCAGGGAATTCGTTGGCTTAAAAACTTATAGTGTTAGCGTATTGATTCTGTACAAACTATAATTTCGCGAACATGAAATTTTTGATAGCGGGTTTGGGCAATATTGGTAATGAGTACGATGCGACACGTCATAATATTGGCTTCGATGTGGCTGATGCTTTTGTCATCAAACATGGAGTCACTTTTCATCTTGACCGTCACGCATACGTAGCGCAATGCAAATGGAAGGGAAAGACCTTCATCGTAATCAAACCTACCACATACATGAATCTGAGCGGAAAGGCAGTGAAATACTGGATGGATAAAGAAAAGATTCCAATAGAGCATGTCCTGGTGATTATGGACGAATTAGCCCTGCCTTTGGGAACGCTGCGTTTGAGAGGTTCTGGCAGTCCGGGCGGGCATAATGGGCTGAAAAGCATTGAATCAGCACTGCAATCCGATCAGTACCCACGGCTTCGTTTCGGTATCGGTAATAATTTTCCGAAAGGTAGACAAGTCGATTATGTGTTGGGCAGGTGGACGAACGACGAACTTCCGGAAGTGAAAAATAATGTACTCAGATCGGTGGAGATCATCGAAGGCTTTGCAACACAAGGCATTTCTAAAACCATGACTTTGTATAACAAATAACCATGAAAATCAGCCTGCCTTAGCAGGTATATCACTTGCTCTAATATTGACCTCAAGCCGGCGAATATTTCTTCGTCTGCTGGCACAATCTTGCAATCGGATAAGTTAAACAGTCTAATGAACCCCTCAAAGACTAATAAAAAGGCGGAGGTTCTGTCATTCGACATTGCCCGCCTATCCGAACGGGAATTGCACGAACTTTTCCGTGATCTTCCTTTGCGCTCATTGAAACAATGGTTGCATTACTACGCAGAAAAAGAAGAATACGAAGTCTGCAAAGTGATAAAGCTCTTCGATCTTAGATCTAAATAAGGAAGAGGCTGTTTCATACGCTTGCTTGTACAAACATAGGAAACAGCCTCATTTCTTAAACTTCAGGAAGTTAATTCTTCACTTTGACCTCTCCAGTTTCACCATCAATTTTGATTTTCCGGTCACCATCCTTAATCTTTATGTCACCATCGCTCTCTACTTTCTTTTTATAATCACCACGCTTTATTTTGTAATCGCCATCGTCATATTTTTCCTTATAGTCGTCGCCATATTTTATTTTATAATCTCCGTCCTTCTCGCGCTTCATTTTGTATTCTCCGTCCTTTACTTTTCCATAATAAACATATGATCCATTTTCGGACATAGAGACCTGATTGTTAACAACTTCTCCGGTTACACCATATATTGTGTCTTTCGTTTTCTTATTTACAAAAAGTTCAACGGGCTTTCCTGTTTCTGCATTAACAAGACGGCCGCTGGCGGAATCTTCTACCACTCTGATTTCTTCCCCTGTAGTAAGATCTATAGCTTTAAAAGAAGCATCCGCTCTGTTACAGGCGGTCCATCCTATTATTCCCGAAACAGCCAATGCTATCAGTGATATCCTTTTCATAGTTCAGATTTTTAGTCGCTCATAGGGATAAAAAACCATACCATCATCTCACTGTAGTCAGGACTGTGCGTCACTCAGGCGAATAAGTTCTGTAATAAACTCACTTGCCATCGGGTCGAAACATAAAATAAACGGCCCCAACGATGAAGAGAAAAGCAATAACATAATTCCATCTGAAGGGTTCTTTGAGAAAAAATACCGCAAAAACACAAAATACCAGCAGAGAGATGACTTCCTGTATTGTCTTTAATTGAAAGGGCGTGTAGCCTTCCTGTAAGCCAAATCGGTTGTTGGCCGGAACCATAAAGAGATATTCAAAAAATGCAATTCCCCAGCTCAATAAAATCAGCTTTACCAAAGGCAGGTTGTCGCTTCCTTTTTTAAGGTGTCCGTACCAGGCATAGGTCATAAAGCAGTTGGATATCACCAGACAGATGATGGTGCGCATATAAATCCATGGATTTACAGCAAAGCTATTATAGGGACGCGGATTTGCAGCATACCCTTAACACAGTAGAAATAGTGAAGAACCCAGCAAACGCAAAAACGGCACTAAGTCTGTTTAACCTAGTGCCGTTGTAATATTTATGATACCGTTTAGTCCTGAGTGCCTGCCTGAATTTTCTTATATGCTTCGTACTGTGCAGGAGTCAGATATTCCCGGTAAAACTGATCACGTCTTTGTTCGACTTCCTTAAGAACATCTGCCCTATTAGGATCATCAGCAGGAAGAGCGGCAATAGTTCTTTCCATACTCACATTTATCTCCAACATAGTAAGTGCTTGCCTTTCATCAAGATTTAACTTTTTTACCATCTCGTCGGTGCGATTCTGAGCTCTTGCAATCACCGGCTTTTCAGCATCATTCCTGGGCTGCGCAAACCTTGGCACTTCCTTTCCTTCTTTAGGCATTGACTTGGCATCCTGTGCGCTTACGGTGGTAGCGGCTCCCATGAACAGCGCGATAACTAATGCGAGTTTTTTCATTGTATGACTTTTTATTTTTTTACAATTCTTTACTGAATCTTACATGTAAGACGAGTACCTGCTTTAAATGGTTGGGATGCAAATATGCGCACCGTAAATTTCTCCCCAAAACAGTCTTACCGATCTTACGCTGAATTTCGGCAACAAGTTAATAAATATTATGAAAAAAGCGCCCAAAAACGGGCGCTTCCTTAGGCTTTTTCTGCTTCTCCCATATCATTTCGCAAAACCACAACGCCGTCAAATACATCTATCCACACTGTTTTACTCTTATCTATCTCTCCTGCAATGATCTTTCTGCTAAGAAGGTTGATGATTTCCTTCTGAATAACCCGCTTCAACGGACGAGCACCATACTGCGGGTCGAAGCCTCTTTCTGCTAAGTAATCGAGCGTATAATCGGTAAATTGAAGATCGATTCCCTGCTGCTGAAGCTGCTTTTTCAAATTCTGTAACTGAATGCGGATTATTCCTTTAATCTCGCGACGCATAAGTGGATGGAACATAATCACATCGTCCACACGATTGAGAAATTCCGGACGCACCGTCTGTTTCAGAAGATTCATGACTTCTTCTTTGGTAGCCTCTACCACCTCATCTATATCTTTTCCTTCAAGGTCGGCAAAATTATCTTGTATGATACTGCTTCCCATATTGGAGGTCATAATAATAATAGTGTTCTTAAAGTTTACCACTCTGCCTTTATTGTCTGTAAGGCGACCATCATCCAGTACCTGCAGCAGAATATTAAATGTGTCGGGATGTGCTTTTTCTATCTCATCCAGAAGTATAACGGAATAGGGCTTTCTGCGTACAGCTTCGGTTAGCTGACCACCTTCTTCATATCCTACGTATCCCGGAGGTGCGCCTACCAAACGGCTCACACTGTGCTTTTCCTGATATTCGCTCATATCTATCCGGGTCATCATGTGCTCATCGTCGAACAATACTTCGGCCAATGCCTTTGCCAGTTCTGTTTTACCGACACCGGTAGTACCAAGAAAAATAAAGGAACCTATCGGGCGACGAGGGTCCTGCAATCCTGCCCTGCCACGACGAATAGCATCGGCTACCGCAACGATGGCCTCATCCTGTCCTATCACGCGCTGATGAAGCTCTTCTTCAAGATGCAACAGCTTCTCCCGCTCGCTTTGGAGCATGCGCTGCACCGGAATACCCGTAGCTTTGGCAACATTCTCGGCAATATCTTCTGCATCAACTTCTTCTTTCAGCAAACGTTTGTGCTGTGCATCCATCGTGCTGAGTTCCGCAGAATATTCCGACACCTTTCGCTCTTCTTCCTTTATTTTTCCATAGCGTATCTCAGCGACCTTTCCATAATCACCTTCTCTTTCTGCTCTTTCAGCTTCAAGCTTCAGATTTTCTATACTCGTCTTAGCCTGATTGATCTTTTCCACCAGTTCTTTTTCTTCCAGCCATTTAGACTTGAGTGTATCACGTTCAACATTCAGAAGCGATATTTCCTGACTGAGTTGTTTAAGCTTTTCTTCATCATTTTCACGTTTGATAGCTTCCCTTTCAATCTCCAACTGCCTGATACGACGCTCCAGTTCATCCAGTTCTTCAGGCATAGAATTCATCTCCAACTTAAGCTTTGCGGCACTTTCATCAATCAGGTCAATAGCCTTGTCGGGCAGGAAGCGGTCTGTGATATAACGATGTGAAAGCTCTACTGCCGCAATAATTGCTTCATCTTTGATACGCACCTGGTGGTGATTTTCATAGCGATCTTTCAGTCCTCGCAGAATAGAAATCGCATCTTCCGGTGAAGGCTCATCTACAAACACCTTTTGGAAGCGACGTTCCAGCGCCTTGTCTTTTTCAAAATATTTTTGGTACTCATTGAGCGTAGTCGCGCCGATCGCCCTCAATTCGCCTCTTGCCAGTGCGGGTTTCAAAATGTTTGCGGCATCCATAGCGCCTTCCATGGCACCTGCACCGATAAGTGTGTGTATTTCATCAATGAAAAGAATGATCTCTCCATTACTTTCAGCAACTTCCTTCACTACTCCCTTCAGACGTTCTTCAAATTCGCCCCGATATTTTGCCCCTGCCATGAGTGCGCCCATGTCCAGCGCGTAAATGATCTTACTTTTCAGGTTATCGGGCACATCACCATTAATGATCCGGTGCGCCAGACCTTCTACAATTGCGGTCTTACCCACGCCTGGTTCTCCAACGAGAATCGGGTTGTTTTTGGAACGTCGAGAAAGGATGTGCAATGTTCTTCGAATCTCCTCATCGCGACCGATCACCGGATCGAGTTTACCATTTCGTGCCAGTTCGTTGAGGTTTTTAGAATACCGCTGTAAAGCCTGGTACTGCTGTTCAGAAGTTTGCGAAGTAACCGTACTACCCTTGCGCAAATCTTTGATCGCAGCAATCAGTCCTTTCTCTGTGAGTCCTGCATCCTTCAATAATTTTCCGGTATCATCATTTACCTGCAGTAAGGCAATCAGCAAATGTTCCGGTGCAACAAATTCGTCGCCGAACTCTTTTAACGAAGCCCCTGCACGCAAAACAACATTGTTCATGTCCCGACTTATGGTTTGTGCCGGATCGCCGCTTTGAATACGTGGCAGCCGCGATATTTGCTCCGCAAGTTTTTTTTCTACGAAAGCTATGTTGACATTGTTCTTTTTGAGCAGATAGGAAATCGGACCATTCTCATCGTCGAGCAATGCCTGCAGCAGATGTGCTGTTTCGATGTTAGGACTTTGTTGGTTAAATGCGAGTTGTTGTGCCTGCGACAACAACTCCTGTGCTTTGATTGTGAAATTATTGAGATTCATAAAACAGTTTTTGGCGTTGTTACTTTCGGCGTTGGTTTTGTTGGTGACCTTCTACGCCGTTGCATTCTGTTCAAATTCTCTTCCCACTTCGCTAAACAAGTCATATTTGCGCAGCTGAGCGATGATTGTTGTCATTACGTCTTCAAGTATCCGTCAACCATGAAAATATTTCACGACAATACGATACATACTGTCGAAATGACTGTGATCCTCAGGCACTTTCATTCGCAATAAAAGATAATAAGGTCTTTGCATTAAAAACCGCGTCGAGATACATATCGTTATTGAAATACACCCATACTGTATGTCCCATACTTGCCCATTCGATAAACTTCCTTGCATAACTCCGCAACTGAGCATCGGAATACGGAGATGCGAACAACTCTTTCGGTCCATGCAGCCGAACATAGACATCATTTGCTGTAATTCGCTCCATATAGGGCCAGCCCACACCCGATTGTGAAATGGTAAAAGCTATACCATAATCTTCCATTAGTTTGAATGCTTCCTCACAAATCCAACTATCATGTCTTACTTCAATTGCAAAGCGATATTCAGTGTATTGATGTTCTATTAGCTCAAAAACACGCCTGACCTTCGCTTCCTGAAATCCAAGATTGGGCGGCAACTGCAGCAGTACTACTCCCAATTTTTCTTTCATTGGTTCAAAAACAGAAAAGAAACGTTCAAAAGGCTCTTCAGGATCGTTGAGCTTTTTGAACTGCGTAAGGTAGCGGCTGAATTTTGGAGAAAAAAGAAAGTCTTCCGGCACCCTTGCTGCCCATTGTTCCACGACTTGCTGCGTAGGTAATCTATAAAAGCTGTTATTGATTTCTGTTGTTTTGAAATCATTCGCATAGTACGAAAGCCACTGAGATTGTTTCAGAGCCGAGGGATAGTAAGCTCCTCTCCATTCCTTATAATGCCAGCCCGATGTGCCAATGTGTATCTTTCCGCTTTTCATGTACCGACAAAAGCTAAAACATCAGGCCGCAGGCGCATAGCGAATGCCGGCTTTTTAATAAATTGTAACCCTTAATTCTGCGCCATGAAGCATGTCTTGTTCTTAAGTTTCCTGCTCCTGTCTTTTCAGCTTGAGGCCCAGAAGAAGAATGATACCTTTTCGGTTTATTTTGATCTTGATGTTGCCACACTAAATCAGGTTGGAAAAACGAAAATAGACTCGCTGATCTATCATGGGAAAGTTCGTAAAGGTTTTCCTATTTCTATTATTGGCTATGCCGATTTTCTGAATACAGATGAGTATAATCTGATTCTCTCGCGACAACGAGCACAGAACGTGGGAGAATATCTGATGTCTTCGGGTATTGAAAAAAAGTTTATTAAACTTTTGGTAGGCAAGGGAGAAGTAAAGCGAACCGATACCTTAGGGAAATCAAAGGGAATACCACGAGACAGACGAGTCGATATTGTAATGGAATATGAACCGGTAAAAAGCAAGCCACGCGATACAGTGATACACATGCGTCCTTCAGAGAAGCTCATTGTTCCACCATCTACAGACGATCCCGACTTCGATATCACCAGTATTCCGAAAGGAAAAACCTTTATTCTGAAAAACATCTATTTCCCCATGGGAAGGCATTTTCCGAAACAGGCTTCTTATGAAGATCTGGACATGTTGCTGGAAGCGCTTCTGGAAAATCCTTATCTCGCGATACAAATTGAAGGACATGTATGTTGTGTAACCGGCGTACCTGATGCGTACGATCTTGACAGCCATAATCTGGATTTGTCGGTCAACCGTGCACGCTTCATTTTTGAATGGCTTAAAGCAAGGGGAATTGCAGAACGAAGAATCCGTTATATCGGCTATGGACGCAGTAAACCCATCATAGAAGACGAACAGACTGAAGAGGAAGCTTCTGTGAACAGGCGGGTAGAAATTAGGATTCTGGACAAGTAGTATTAAATCCGTAGCGCAAAGAGTTCAATACTGCTGCTTTTCCCTTTTAGTTCAAATTCGCCCAGACTTTCAGCTTGCCAGTCTTTCAGATCTACATGTTCGATAAAGTCTTTTGAAGCGATGAACTTGTGATTCAGGTCTGTACAGGCATTGCGAATGCGTGCTGTGGTATTCATGGTATCACCGCTCATAGCCAGATCTTTTTTGATGATGCCGATCTCTCCTACGGTTACGTCCCCCAGATGCATCCCTACTTTAAACTCCGGGATCAGTCCATATTTTCGGCGGAATTCCTCGCTTCGTTTTTGTATCGCACGACGTGCTGCAATCACTGCCTGAATACAACGTTTCATGTTTTGAGTAGAATATCTCCACGAAACAACTACTTCATCACCTACGTACTGATAAATTCTGCCATCATGTTCCAAAAGCGCCATGGAAATGCTGGCGATGAAATCACGGATAAAAAGGAAGTATTGCTGATGTCCCAGTTGTTCGGCAATAGGCGTAGAATCCTTCAAATCCAGAAACATGATAATCCTCTTCTCGATGCGCGGCGTGAGATAGCGTCCAAGCAGAATGTCTACAAACACACCGGGTGAGTATTTCTCATTGATCTCTATCAACAACTGCGTTACCACAAAAATGATCAGCCAGTGCGTCATCTTGTCGAAAAGCCAGGCTCGATGCAAGACCTCACCCTTAAAGTTTAGTAGGCTTTGTGAGAGGTTTAAATGGAGTGTGAATAGCGAATAAGAAATATGCACCAGAAAGTTCATGAAGAATGATGCAAGAATGAGCATAAGGGTCTTTGAAATGAACGTGATAAGCATAGAGTACTCACGAAACATTCTGCGCAGACGAAATACAAGCAGATTTCCCATAAACAATCCCATCATAAAATCAATCCCGGCGCGCAGTATAACGGCGCCGGGCGTGAGAAACACATAAACCGTATCGGGACGCTCATCATAAGGCAGATCCATAAATCGCACCCAGCCAATCACGTCAATCAGCGTCCATGTGATGGCAATGATCATCACCCACTTATAACGATAACGGGTAATGATGGAAAAACGACTTGCTATGTTCGCCGGCAGGTTCATATACGTTGACGTAAATATTCGTAGATCTCCTGCTGTGCATTATGTTTCACCGGATCCGCAGCAAGTCTTTCGTGCGACATATTGCTGAGCAGACGAACAGCCTTTTCATTGTCCTGCCATTGTATATCAAAGTAATCGACCAGTTCCTTGCGGACCAGCGAGTGCTCGATCGTGGTGCAAACTTCAATACGACGCCTGAGATTGCGGGTCATCCAATCTGAAGAGCCGGTAATGAGTGTAAGTTCCTCTGCATCTCCAAAGATGAAAATGCGGGTATGTTCCAGATAGCGATCAACAATTCTGCGTACCTCAATATGCTCGCTCAGATTGTTTAATCCCGGAACCAGACAGCAAATGCTTCTGACGATCAATTGTATCCTTACACCTGCCTGACTTGCCTTGTAGAGCAAAGCGATCATGTGCGGTTCTTCAAGATTGTTCAGCTTTATTCTGATTCTTCCCCCCTGCCCTTTTCGTGCCTTTGACATTTCCTGTTCGATAAGTCGCTCAAATCCCGGCACCATATTGAACTGCGAAACATACAATCTGCGGAAAAGCAGATCATTTTTTCCGGAGGGTTTCTTTCGTTGTTTAAGAAATTGAAACAGAACGTACAATTCACTGGTAATGCCTGTATCACAGGTAAGAAGGGTATGATCGGTATAAAACCGTGCGGTTAGCTCGTTAAAATTTCCCGTACTTAGAATAGCAAAGCTTTTTCGCGTAGATCCATCTTTTTTTATCACCAAAGCAATTTTTGAATGCACCTTTATCTCCGGAATACTGTATACAATTCTGATTCCTGCTTCACTCATCTTTTTGCTCCACTGAATATTATTTGCCTCGTCGAAGCGGGCTTTCAGTTCGATAAATACAGTAACCTTCTTTCCATTTTTAGCTGCGCTAATTAATGCGTGAACGATCAGTGAATCGGTAGCTACACGATAAAGCGTAATGTATATCTCTTCTACACAGGGATCAATAGCAGCCTGATTGAAGAAAGCAAGAATAGGATTATAGGAATCATATGGAAAATGAAGCAGCACATCGCGTCTTTCGATAAGATTGAAAATATCGCTGCAATCGTACAGCTGCGGAGAGGATAAGGGCTTTTGTACCGGATATTCCAGCAAATCATTCTTTACCGGCAAAGCAGCAAGATCGCGGAGGTTATGATATCGTCTGCCTTCAAACATTTCTTCATGAGCTATATTAAATGAGGAAGCGATAAACAACTGTACATTACGCGGCATATTCTGCTCATATAGAAAACGCGAAGGCGGCCCAAAATCACGCTTCTTTAACTGCCTTTCAATTTTTTTAAGCAGATCGCCTTCATATTCGTCTTCCAGTACAAGTTCCGCATCTCGGTTAAACTTAAAGCTATAAGAACCTGTCACTTCAAATCCCGGGAAAATACAGTCGGTATTTTCCCTAATGATGTCGTCTATGAAAATGATATACTCTTTCTCATCAATTGGTGTCAGCCTGAAAAATCGCGGCTGCTTATCAATAGGAATTTTCACCACTGCATGATGAAGTTGTACCTCACCTTCCTTTCGAAGTGTGTGAATCAGATAGAGTTGATTGTTTTCCGGCACAAAGCTGCTGCTGGGATTCCCTTCAGGAAATATCGGTTGTACGAAAGCTAGTATACGCGAAAGAAAAAGTTCGCGAATTTCTGCTCTGTGTTCTTCCCGAATAGGCTGATCGCAATAAAGTATCGTACCGGTTCTTTCCAGTTCGGGAAGCAATTGACCAAATAAAATGTCACCGAACTCCTTTTGCTGCCGATGAATTTCCGTTTGAATTTTCTCAGCAATATCCTCGTTTTCTTCAGCAACGATCTTCTTTCTCGTTTTAGGATTCAATCTTGATAAAGCAACCAATGCCGGATATCGTACACGAAAAAATTCATCGAGATTGGAAGAGAAAATGGAAAGAAAGCGGAAACGCTCCAGCAACGGCACATCCGGACAAGCCGCTTCCTGTAACACTCTGTAATTAAAGCCAAGCCAACTCAGATCTCTATTGTAATACATAGTCGGGATTATAAAGGTGGACTAGACGGCATGGTCACTGTCGTTACCTGCGAAGGCGACTTGAGCAACACCGCCAGGGTAAATGCTACAACCGCTACAACAATACCTATGGTAAACACAGTATATGCCAGTCTTATCAGTTTATATTTTCGCGCCAGCACAACCCCCAGCTGATGAATATCTTTTACCAGCGAGCTATAGAGATAATCTTTATCGTGCATCATAATTCCCATAGCCCACTCGTAATCTTCGATTGCGGAACGATAAAAATTACCGAAGAACAACAGATTGGTTCGCTTGTTCATTACATCTGCCTTGGTAAATCTTCCTTCGCTTATTTTCGGTCGTGTAGCCATAATTGCCAGAATAACTGTCGTAACTGAAAACGCAAGAAAGAGTATGGTAGGAATAGTCAGATAAGTATCGGTTTCCAGTTTACGGATCAGTACACCCAGGATGACTGAGATAATAATAGCATTTACGGAGATAAGGATGTTTGCTTTACCATCAGCCATGTCGCTTAGTCGAAGATGATTTTCGGAAGTAAGACGCAGCATGGTTTGAATACCGCGATTTACAAGGCTTTGCTTTGCCTTTGCCAGAATAGGATCTTCAACAGCCGATTCGCCTTCAGTATTTGCAAGAGCATTTACCGACCTGAGATATTTCTTCTTAGCTCTTTCTATATTCTTTTGCTTGCCATCCTGTAGCAGCACTTGACAGTAAGAGGTAAAAAAGCGATGTTTCTCCAGAAGTTCGAGTGTATTTTTCTCCCAGTCGAGTGTAAATGTTGTGTAGCCACGAAGTCTATATTCCTTCTTTATCTGCCGGTTGGTTTTTTTAAACTCGGATGTACCGAAATGGTAGGTGTCCGCATCGCAGAGTATCTCCTGCAGCAAACCGTTAGGCTCGTGCGGGATTCTTGTGCTGTAGATACAGCCGGCAATCGCCTCTATCAGTTCCTCACCAGCTCCGTGAAGCACCATAAACTCACGCATCTGTTCCACACTCTTTTGCTCGTGTACATTGATATCGGCAAAAAGATGTCCCACATCATGAAACCACGCGGCCGTATAAACCGCAAGCATATCTTCATCATTGAGCTGATAGTGCGCAGCTATTTCCTGAGCTCGTTCTACAACCTTCCTGGTATGATCGAGATTGTGGTAAGTCAGATTTGGATGCGGATACTCTTCGAATATGCCGGTTACATGCTGCGCTATTTTCTTGTAGATACTATCGTTCATGCTTTGTTTGTTTAGAAATACATGGCAAGTCGTGTGCCCACAGTGAAGTTGAATAAGGTTTCCTCTTCTGATACACCAACAGTAGCAGAAATACTTATGAGATCGAGCGGTAGGTAGAAAACACCGCCACCGAAGGTGTTGTGCCATTTTCGCGAGGATTCTCCCGGCATCCAAACGCGCCCGATATCGTCGAAAGCTACGATGCCAAAGGAACCCGGAAGTATTGGTGAACGGACATCGAAGAGTTTGTAGCGAACCTCTACGCTTCCGTAAGCGAGTGATTTGCCGGAAAATCGGTTCTTTCGAAATCCGCGAAGGAAGTTGTTGGCTCCCAATCCCAATGACTGGAAATATTCAAAATTGTCGTTGAAAATATGTCCGCCGCCAATTTTAATGATCGTAAGTGTCTTGTTGTAATCGGCATGGCTTGCATAGATGGTCATGTCCGACTGCAATCGCCATAGAGGGGTGCTATTGTTATTCACACCGGTTAAGTACTGTAGCTGTGTATTCCATTCGACACCACGCGTGGGATAGAAATCGCTGTTGAGATTATTAACATTTACATCAAGCCGTCCTCCCAAATAAGTCTTCACACCGTACACGCTGGCTGAGTCAAGTCCTACTGCAGAAGGAAACTCCAGAATTTTACTACGGTTGTCTTTCTCCCGCATCCAGTAATGATAGAAGGATGGTCCTAAAGCTACGCCAAGCTTGTTGGCAAACATCCGCTTGCGCACCTGCACATCGCCCGAGAAGTATTTATAGCGAACTCGATAATGACGCATACTAAATGCAGGATCACGGTGGGTTTCGTTACCTAGTCCGAAAAAATTGGTAAGCACAGGATTATAAAAATCGCTGTTGATCAGAACATCATAACTTCGAAACAGATGATTGAATTCGCCTCTGTATCGGATATTATAGGCTTCGTTGAAAGCAGAAACCAGTGTCGATAACTTATTGTCCGACTCATAAGGGTTCTTTCTAAAACCATGAGTTCTCTTCCAAAATCCTACACCCAGCAGTAAACCGTCTTCCATATTAAAACCCAGATTGACCCTCGGAAACCGCGTTACATCATAATCATAAGCATTGAAAGTATAGTCGTTGACAGAGGGGTGTGACTTCATTCTGTCTTTGGTACGTTCGCCCTTGACCAATACATTGGGTTCTGTATTCACATCATATACCAGAGTTTTCATGTTTCCCTGTACTTGGAAAGTGTCGATCCCCTTTCCTCCTATCAACCGGACCCTTAGCCCTTTTTTACCTTCAATCTGAAATTTATCATTGCCGTTAAACCCATAAAGTCTGATCTCCTTGGTTTTGGAAGGATCAAATATTCTGTTGTACACCAGCAGACTGGTATCACTTTCCGGTTCTTTTGCATATACTTTCACCACAGTTCCCGAATCTGTTCCGGTTACCTTAAAATACTCGTCCTTGTTACTTCCCGTAATAGTTACTTCCCGCGCGAGAAACTTATAATATTTCATCACAGCATCTTCGAGCATACGATTCCGGCTCTTCAATTTTTTAGCCATTGTATCGCCGGAAATGGGATAAATCTCCTTGGGAAGTTTTTTCACCGCAGCATCGATGATCGAATCATTCATTTCACCTTTGAACTCATCCATTGTTTCGCGCCAGTCATTTTCATTGAGGTTATTCAGAAAAAAGCGATCGAAATTGCGGGCTGCGAAACCGAGTTCATTCACCTTTTGAATCTTAGGGCGAAATCCGCGCAACATGGGCAGTCGCTTGCGGGTAGCCCACTCCATGATCTCACCGTCCGAATAGAAAAATGCCTGATCACGATCTTTCGCAATCGGTTTGTATAACTTTCCTATACCTGTATCTGCTACAACCCATTTCCACTGATCGGCATGTCTATCGAAATCCGAGATCAGAATATCGAGTATCCTTGCCTTCAGCACCTCACGCTGATCTACCAAATGATCCTGTTTCGTAATCATATGGTTGATCACTTTGGAGGTACTTCTCGTCTTCACACCATCCAGTACCGGATCTTTTTGCTCAAGAAAACAAATCCTGTTGGCGAATAACCTTCTGTAGCTGCCTAGGTTGGGATCGTCGGGAATAAAAAACACTTCAGGATCTGCCTGGCGTACGCCGACAGCTTTCGCAAGCGTAGGCACAACCAATGGCGCATAAGGATGTGATGCAGAAATCATATCCTGTACAATTTGCTGTGCAGGACCATTTCGGAGGTTTTCAGGAAGAATTTTCTCTGCATCTTTATCCAGGGTACGTAGCGCCCATTCTCTGCCGTCTTTATCAAGCAGTGTCAGCGATTTGGTCTGCTTTCCGCCTCCCCTTCCAATGATCTCAAAACCACCCTTTTCTTTCCGAATATTGAACTCCTTAAACATAACGGGAGTGGACCATTCAGCACGATAATTATCGCCCAGCAAGGATCTTCTCACGACACCGGATTTGCGATATTGCAAGCTTGCGGGCGCCAATACACTATCACGATAAGAAAATAACGGTGTTGTAGGAGGAAGTGTGTCTTTCTCTGCGGGAGGTGTCGTGAAGTTGAGAATATTTTTCTGCCAGGCTCTTCCGAAGGAGTCTTTTGTAGTGATGTAAAATGACAAAGAAACATTTTTGTTCTTCGACACCTCCAGAACAGCAAAACCAAGATTTGCTGAAACAAATTCTGCAGACCTTCCTTCTTCTACCCTCGTCTGTTTACAACCTGATCCACTGACAACTGTATGAAAGTTGCTATCGGCGAAATATTGCAGATTGTGTTCGTGACCATGCGCCAGTATCGTATAGTGATGATGCTGTTTGATTACTTCCATTACACGATTCGCCATGTCCTGATAAATAGGATGTTTCAAATCCTGAGGTGTACCAAATACGCCTCTGGCCACAGGATACAGCGACCCTAATACGGGAAGCGGTATGTACAAATTTTTACGCAGGTCGGTAAGTGGGAACAAATGTTGTTTCCATGTGTAAAAGCCTCCGTGAATTCCATTGCTTTTAAATGGATGATGAAGGGCAAATACCACAAGTTTCTTTTCATTCTCGGAAAGAATATCTTCTAATTCCACCAATACCTCTTCCTTGGTTTTTTGCGGACAATCTGACTCGATACCCGGTTTTTCAGCAGGGTGCAGCCACCACTGACTGTCCATAATCACCAGCACAACATTATCTCCGATATTCACCGACACAGGACCGGGACATCCTCCTTCGGGATAAAATTTGATATTCGTTTTTGATATCTGGTCGATATAACGTTGTTGTCTCAGGATAGCATAATAACCACCCTCATTTCCATTCATCCAATCGTGATTACCTGGAATAAAATAGGCTTTTGCAGAAGTGCCGTTTACAAGATTTACCTGTGTATCCAGCACGGCTTTGTAACGCCAGTAGTTTTCAAATTGTTCGTCCGGCAGCCCTTCACTATAAAGATTATCCCCGAGATACACCACGGTAGTTTTTTCGTTGAGCGGCACAAACCGGCGTACGCCTTCCATCACAGGCTGCCCACCATCGACGAGTGCGCCGGCATCGCCAATCAGTACAATTCGTGATCCTATTGTATCGTCCACATTCTGTGCAGAGGTAAAATGTCTTAATCCCAGAAATAAAATCAGCGCTATCAGTCTTTTCATTTGCTATCTTGTTCTGTATTGTTGTACCTGAAAATCATAATATTGGCCACCCCTCTTTCGGCAGCCTCATTGGAAATGATCAAATCTCCTTCAGGAGTGAAGGTGATGCCTTCGGGCTGCTTAAAGTTGCCACGCTCCAGACGATAGATTTTTTTTGCATTGCCGTTTCTATCGGCTACTACCAGCATCAGATTGATGGAAGAGATGATATAGAGCTCGCCGGTAACGGGATGAATAGCGGCAGCGGAAGGTTTAAACTTAATTTTTTGTTCTCCTGCAAGCTGAGCAATCTGCTGCACGTCAATGACGAAACCCTTCTCGTCGTACTTTCGTTCATGCGGATCGAAGGTAAAACCGCTTAGCTGTGCTTTTGAATCGGCCTCGCAATCTTTACAAATCATTGTCAGCTTCTTAGTGACCCGATCGTAATACAGAATTTCAAACTCGTTGTTGCCCTCAATAGAAGGAAGAGGATATTCTTCGTAGGCCAACGTATCTTCTGAAAGAAAACTGAAAGCAGAAATTATTCCCACACTATTCAGCACGTAAAAATTACTATCGAGCAAAACCAGATCTTCATAATCTGCCACTTTACCAAAACGCCATTTTTCAATGTATTTCGGTCGGTTTAGATATACTTTATAGAGCAAACCATATTCATCAACAATCGCAAAAACACTGGTATCGGGAGGGTAAAATGCAAGTCCGGAAATTTCATCCAGTTCCGTTGGCAGTTTAACAATCACAGGTTCATTAAGATTATAGCCTGGCGGACTTTCATTGCTACCGCGTCCGACAAGGCTACAACTGCTCAGTATACCGACCAATGTCAGGACAACCAACATCAGCAATTTTTTTTGCACGAAATCTTCAAACAAACCATTCTTCATGAACATCAATTCTTTCCGGGCTTTCCTCAGTAGTATACAAATCTGTTGCCGTGGGCATAAAGCAGGATCAAACACAGCAATATTGCTGTTGCGCTCGCATGTTCAGGCTGTTAACGACAAATGATGAGTGTGGAAAAAAGGCAACACCTATCGATCATCTACCGTCTAACATAAAAAAATCAGGACCTTAGAGAAGGTACTGTTTCTGTATATAAGGAGAGAATGGAGACGCTGTAGATGTCGATTGTCGGCGTGTTTTGTCTGTTTGGTGATGTAAAGATGGAACGCTGTTACTCCGGCGGCAAGAAAAAGCAGGGGATTAACTGTGAGTTTGCAACCGCTTAACCAGCTATTAATAATCAAGATATTGGGAAAATATTGGCGCTGATCGTATTTCTTTTATTTGTTTCTTTGCGTTCATGAGAAAATGGTTTTTTGCGGGGTTAATGTTATGCAGTTTTACTCACGCCAAAGCTCAAAGCTTCAATCTTTCAGACAAGGGTTGCGCTACCGTCACGACATCACAGGAAATGCAGGATCTGGCGGCTTATATTGCAAACCCTCATGTTAAGGCTAAAACCACAGCCGGAGTCGATTCGATACCTCTTTCCATTCACATTGTATCCAAAACGGATGGTTCAGGAAGGTACCGGCTCGATCATTTGCTAACTGTGCTTTGCCAATTGAATACACGTTATAAACCTGTGGGATTTTACTTTTATGTAAAATGGCCGGTTCACTTCATCAAAAACACCAGCTACTACGTTCACGACCACTGGAGCGGTTCTCAAATGATGTCGCAGAACAACGTGCCGAACACTACAAACGTATATTTCGTAAATGATCCTGCGGGAGCTTGCGGATACTATACATACGGAGAGGATGCAGTCGCGATCTCCAACAATTGTTCTGCGCCTAACAGCACTACGCTAACGCATGAGATTGGTCACTATTTCGGTCTGCCACACACTTTCTCCGGATGGGAAAACGGGCAAACACCTGCCAATCCTGAAAAAGTGACGAGAGGTCCCGGGGCTAACTGTAGTACTGCCGGGGATATGTTTTGCGATACAGAAGCAGATTATCTGGGCGCACGCTGGAATTGTCCTTATAGCGGTACTAAAGTCGATCAAAACGGACAGAAGTACCATCCGGACAGTTCGTTGTACATGGCATATTCAGATGATGCATGTATGACTCGTTTCAGCAATCAGCAAATTGGAAGAATGCAGAATCGGCTTGCTACCGGACGTACCTATTTGCTAAACGCCAATAGCCCAACAGGCTCTGCAACAATAGATACTAACATCAACATTCTGTATCCTAAGGGAACCGTTTATTCAAACCTTCGTAGCGTATGGTGGAACAAAGTTTCCGGTGCGCAGGCTTATTATGTAAAGGTTGGACTCTCCTTAGGAACAATGATTTTGCAGGACACAATAACGGCAGACACAAGCATTACACTTAACATTTCGATGGTGAACAACGGACTTTACAGTGTGACAGTTGTGCCGCTTAGCGATGTTAATGTTTGTATGGATGCTCAAAAAAGAGTGGTATTCAGCTATACCGATGCTACCACCAGTGTAACAAACGTTGCCGGCGCCACGAACGCCTTAACGCTCTATCCTAACCCTGCCAATCAAACCGTTACCTTAAAACTGGATGCAGCAGCAGGCAACTACACGTTGCAGGTTTCTAATATCAGTGGTCAAAAAGTAATGGAACAGATGATCACACATCAGGGAGGAAGTAGCTCTGTAGCATTCCCGGTGAGTCAACTACCTAATGGACTCTACTTGGTAAAACTGAGTGGAAGTAGAGAAGTCTGGACAGAGAAACTAGTTGTTCAGCATTAGGTATAAATATTTCAAATTAAGGAGGTCGTAGCAATACGACCTTTTTTTATGATTTTCGTATTCGATGAATCGTCAATATTCTTTCGTCACCCAATGGCAGATTGCAGCACCACTCCCCGACATATGGCAGATCATTTACGAATCCGAGCAGTGGCCCTTTTGGTGGAAGGAGGTGAAGGAGGTAGTAGAAATTGAGAAAGGTGATGAACAGGGAATCGGCAGTATTAGGCGCTATACATTAGTCAGTCCTACAGGTTATCGGCTACGTTTTCAGTTGTTGGTAACGGAGCGAATCGATCTGGAATTGTTGCGCGGCATCGTTTCCGGCGATCTTGAAGGCGTAGGTTCCTGGCATTTCCGGGAATCCGAAGACATCACCTTTGTGGAATGTCGCTGGGAAGTGGCTACCACGGTCAGGTGGATGAATCTGCTGGCACCGATACTAAAACCCTTCTTCCGGCTCAATCACAGCATAGTCATGCGTAACGGCGCTAAAAGGCTTGCGGAAAGGACGAATGCAAAACTTATCTCCTGCTAATCATTGACTGTTAGGGCGAGCCCAGTATTTTTTTACAGCCGCTGCCGCCAGGTCCATATTCAAATCTCTCATGCACCTGAAATGTCTTTTCGGACATTTAAAATATCCCAGCTTGGAACACGGATGACAGGTAAGTTCCTTATTCTCAAGCATCAACGACAATGGTGCGATTGTATGTTTCAGATCATTATAACCATAGTAGGGAAACATACCCATTTCAGGTGCAGTGTTGCCCCAAAGCGAAATAATGGGTTTTGAAAAAGCAGCGGCTACGTGCATCATGCCGGTATCATTGCTCACCACTACCCTTGCCTTTTCAATAAGCCAGGCAGACTCGTTCAAATGAAACTTTCCGCAGGAATTATACACTTTCACAGGGTCCATCTCCGCTATCATCCGACCTTCTTCTCTATCTTCGGGTCCGCCGATAAGCATCACCGGATAAGGCACTGCCGCAATCAGTTCTTTCCATTTATCTACCGGCAGTTTTTTGGTATTGTATGACCCTCCGATCACGCAGGCCAGATATCCGGCCCAATGACTCATTGGGATATCGCTGTTGGTAATCTTTACCGTTTCAGGAATAAAATAATCAAGTCCCTGACCATCGTTGTGCACACCTAAAGAAGCTACTGCTTCCATATAACGCTCCACTATGCTTTCCGCAGGCATCAGATTCCACTTGAGGTTGACCAGTACCCATTTTTCAAGGTTCTTCTTATTGAAAGAATGAGAAGGAAGATTCAATGCACGCTTTACCTTAAGCGTGCGCAGATTTTTGTGCAGGTCAATAACAATATCAAACTTCTCTGTGCGCAATTCCTCAATACAGGCATCCAAGTCTTCTTCCAGCACATGTAATTTGTCGATATAGGGATTCGCTTCCAGCACCGGACGAAAAACTTTTTTGGTGAGATAATGCACTTCCATATCAGTCTTTTGCTGCTTGAGGCAACGAACAACCGGCGTAGTTAATACAATATCTCCAATAGATGAAAAGCGAATAACGAGGGCCTTCATGAAAACAAGATAGTCCGGGCTTTTGATTTTTCACCGGACAGAACTTCTCTTCCGGAAAAACTAAGATTTAAACAATAATAATCAGGGAGCATAGCTAATCTCACACCACACTTTTTCACCTCCGGTTTCCAACTCTGCTTTAGCATCGGCGCTCAAACCTAAAAGTGCGTTGTGAAAAATATCACGTGTAGGAATTTTACCGATCACCTTTGCATACACCGTTTTATCAGTCCCGGGATTGTAAATGCGGATAATTGTACCTCTGCGAGCTACATTATGAAATGCGAAGTAGATACCGTTCTCGGACTTTCCTGCCCGGGGGAAGAAAGCGGCTGTTCCTTTCTCCTCTACAACCACAACACCATTCTGTGTTTGGTCTGCAAACAGCCTTTGACCCTCGCTCATCGTATCGGCAGGCATTTTTGCAGTGTCAGGAACCGGTATATAAATGTATTCCGGTTCGTTTCTGCGCCTTCCGTTGCTGGCGTCGTAGTCATCTACTTTAATCTTCGACGCACCAGCACTTTTTTCATGAGGAGCCACATTGGACAGCATCTGATCATATCGCACCCAGCCAATCGTGACTACCTGCCCTCTTCGAAAAGAACCTTCTGATGAAGGATTCCATTCCTGCAATTTGTACTTGCTGATACGCAGCGTCCTGGCAAGTTTGTCGACACTTTCGTTGGCTACACGATAGTATAGCGGACGAGCATCTGCAGTTGTAGGCTTCGTATTGAGCAGATTATAGGCTCCCACCGGAATCAACGCCGTAGTATTAGGCCTCAGATCCTGCTGTACAGCGACACCATTCACCTCAGCAATCATAGCAGGTGGAGCATAATAACGACGAGCCAGTTTAAAAACATCTTTATCGGCAGGAGTAACTTTATGTCTGATAACCCATTTGTCCTGGTGAGAAACAATAAACAGGCTATCGGATTGGGCAAAAGCTGCCGCAGATGGTATCATCAAGAGTATTGGGAAGAGGTATTTCAGCATATCTTTTCCGGTACAAAAACCATGTAGTTTTTGCGAAGATATTAGTTGTTTGGCGAGAAAATTAACAAAACAGCGTTAGTAAAAAGCTAAAGGCTTTTGTATTTGCTAAGATTTCCGGGATCTTCTTCTTCTTCAAGAACTCTTTCCCAATATCTTTGTGCGATCTTCAGACGTTCTGCTACTTCTGTCTTTTTCTCCTGATCTGATGCATTTTTTGACTGCTCTTGATAATATTCGAACGCCGCAAAAACCATAGAGCCAACCGCAAAACGGTAAGACTTGATCGCTTCTTCTCCGGTTAGCTTAGTCAGCATCGTCAGACCTTTTTTAAAAGCATCTCGGTTGGGAGTTTGGAGGATGTATTTGTAAAGTGTAGCTGCAAAGGCCAATTTCTTAGAGCCATAAGCTTTTGACGCATTTTGCTCGAACAAGGAGATATCCTCTGCAACTCCCCGAGATGCGACCGACCACCATGCTGCATTTTCCAGGTCAGCTTTTGGCTGGCTACCGAGCCTATATTTAGCCAGCCTATAAGCAGTATCCTGGTCAATGATACGCAACGCATTTAATGCGCTTCCTGCAACCATATAAGAACTGTCTGACACAGCCTTGATCATCGGCTGTCGCATATCTTTTATCTTCCAGTTTCCCAACACATCGAAAGCCGCTGCACGCACCCTGTGATGTGGATCCTGAACCGCGATTTTAGAAACAACATCAGTAAAATGTCGCTGCCAATCCGGCGATTTCGCGTGCTCCAAGAGCTCCAGTGCATACGTGCGAATACCCTCCAGACTGTCTTTGATTGCCAGTTCAAAAAGCTGTTTAGAGAAAGGGACACTTTGTGCAGTGAACGCGCCGGACAACGCGCGACGTTTATTAATATAATCCCCTACAGTTTTATATTGAGCAAGCCACTGCTCGGGGCGTTTATCTTCCCTTATAGTTCCCACCAGCCAATGTTCATAATCGGGCACAAATACAGGTTTAACACCGTTCCGATAGGGATAAATAAAATGTTGCTTCCTGCTGTCCACCGTCCAGTCAATAACTTCAGGTATTCCACTGTCGCCATATATCAAAGCGGCTTTCAGCGGCAATAGATAAGGTTTTCCACTGTCGGATGCATATTGATCAACATGAACGGTAAGTAGCGCGCTTTGGTCATCGTATGCGTAACGAAGCGAAAGGGTCGGATGACCACCACGATAGTACCATTGATTAAAGAACCAATTCCAGTCCTTGCCTGTAACATCCTCCACCACCAGCCGCCATTGATGCACTTCAGCTGACTGAAGTGCGTGTTTGGTGAGATACCTCTTCATCGCTTCAGAAAATGCTTCATCACCGATAAGCCGATGCAAATAATGCAGGATCGCCCCGCCCTTCTCGTAGGAAATACGATCGAACATATCTTCATGACTTCTGTAATGAAAACGAACTAAGGGTTCATCGTTGAAAGATGCTTGGTTCAAATACTTTGAAAGATCGTTGAAAGCAAGTTCGTCGCGGGAAGCCGGACCATATTTATACCCTCTCCAGAGTTGTTCTCCATAGTTGGCAAAAGATTCATTAACAGTGAGATTGCTCCAGGATTCAGCAGTGACATAATCGCCAAACCATTGATGAAACAACTCATGCGAAACAATATCTTCATAGTTCTTGTCGGCGATTTCCCGAAAATTCTGATTCATAAATTCTCCGAAAAGACTGGCTGTGGTGTTTTCCATAGCCCCGGAGACATAGACGCGCACCACCACCTGACTGTATTTGTTCCATGGATAAGGCACTCCTGTGATGGTCGAAAAATAATCCATCATCTCAGGCGTATTCTGAAACATCTTTTTGGCATAAGTAGCATATTCAGGTTCCACGTAATAGTCAATTTCCACATCCCTCCAGCTTTTATCTTTTACGACCGTAAATTTCCCTATCGCCATCATCACTGCATAAACCTGAATCGGCTGCTGCATTTTCCAAACATCTGTTCTCATATTCTTTTCCGCAGGTAAGCTTTGCACCAAAGTACCATTACTCAGCGTCGTAAAGCTATCCGGTACAGTCACCTGCAATTCCATTGTCATCCGTTCATTGGGATGGTCGATGGTAGGGAGCCAGTGAGCATTAGCTTCTGTTTCGCCTTGCGTCCATATCTGAACCGGCTTTCCCTGCACCTCGCCTCTGGTGTTGATAAAATATAACCCTCTGTCGTCGGTGATTGCCTTGCTTCCTCCCGTGGTATTTGCGTAAGGCTTTGCTTTGTACCGGATGTACAGCTCAATTGAATCGTTTCGCATGTACATTTTCCCCAAACGAATATGCAGTTTGTTATCGGCATATTTGTAGCCGAGTAGTTCATATCGGTTTCCCTGCTTGAACATCACACTGTCAATCTCCATACCTTTTGCATCGAGTATCAACGAGTCGGTAGCGTAGAAATACGGCTTAAGTTGTATCCACGCTCTGCCATCTGCTGTTCGCTCGGAAAAATCAAATGATAAAGCAGCCTTTGTATGAATGATATCCCAATAAAGCGGCGCCGATGCACGATAGATATCGAACGGATTGTTTCCGGCAACTACTGTTACGGGTTCTAGTATTTTGTGCTCTGCCTTGGACGCCTTTCTGGATGTTCCGCAGGAAAGGATAAGTAAAGCATAACCCACACAGGACAAAATGAAAATTCGCTTCATAAGAGGTTTAGTGACGATGCTAATGTAGCAGAAATAAAACCACTCGCAATCCCCCGACTATGGTGATTCAGTTTATTGAAAGCCATACCGTTCATTTGACTATTTTTGTCGCTAAATTTCACAAACAGTTCCATGCTTCAAGCCACGGCAAACGATAAAACGACTTTCACCATATCATCAGACCAAAATGGTTGGTTGGTCAATGAGGTACCCGTTGAGGTAGATATTCAGCATCAGCCCAACGGAATGATTAGTATCTTATACAACGGCAAAAGCTATACTGCACTGCTTGAAAAGATTGATAAGAAAGAAAAGGAACTTACCGTACACATCAACGGACAGGTTCATAAGGTTACCATCCGCGAGGACATAGATCTTTTGTTAAGCAAAATGGGACTGGATCTGAAAGCGATGCAGAAAGCCGAACCTGTGAAAGCGCCCATGCCGGGTATGATTCTCAAAGTGCTCGTAGAACCCGGACAGCAGATCAACAAAGGCGACGGACTGCTGATACTCGAAGCGATGAAGATGGAGAATGTGCTGAAGGCAAGTGGTCCCGCAACAGTAAAAGCAATTAAAGTCGCCGAAAAAACTGCCGTTGAAAAAGGCGCTGTACTGATCGAACTCGAGTAATTTTTTAGCCCCGCAATTTAAGATGAGACTACTCAGACTATTTTTGACATTCACCCTTTTCCTGATCGCCACACAAGGGGCAGCGGCACAGAGTTGGTCATATATATATATCCAGGGCGACAAAGAGACTCCTTTCTATGTAAAACTGGAAGGTGAGATGCTTCCGCGCTATGGAAAGAATTACTGCATCATACCACAACTCGAAGCCGGAAGAATTGAATTGCAAATACTTTTCCAGCAAAACCTTTATCCTCCGCAAACTTTTAAAATTCTCGTTCCGGAAAGAAGTCACCGAGGTTTTTTGCTTGTAAAGGAGGACAAAGCATTCGCACTTTACGATATTCAGCAGAAATTTTACCTGATGCCGGGAGATGCAGGTGAAGATCATTTACCGGAAATCCTGCCGGTCGCCAGTCGTAGCTCACCTTCCACTACAGCAGAAAAACATGAGATAACTAATAACGATGGACCTCAATTTCTGGACAATCTTATTTTGGAAAACGATCACAGAAAGACTGCTTCACAGCCAAAGCCAATCGAAGCCGGGGAAGCTTCGCAGCCTGAAACAGAAGTAACCAACATTATGGAACTTCCGGCAGTGGAGGAAGAACCCTCATTGCCAAATACCAATGAACATCCTCTTTCTGAAGAAGCCTGGGTGGCTCCGTCTGTTCCGCCGGGAGAAATACCGGGAGAACAGATACAGACAGCCAGCACAGAATTAACAGAGGAAAGTGAATCATCTGATTCTCAAATACAACCTGCAACAGAAGAAGCTGTGACAACCGCGCCACCGGCAGTTGAAAACAGTGGTACATTCAAAGAAAGAAAGACCAATCCCAATTGTCCCGAACCGCTGGGCGACAGTGAATTCGATAAGCTGTATTCTTCTGTCAAAAACAAAAAAGATGAAGAAGACAGGATTTATTTTTTAATGAAACAAGCGCCCTCGCATTGCTATACAACCCAGCAAGCTTATTTCCTTGCACGCGAAGTACAGGCAGAGTCTATGCGATATTCCTTTCTTAAAAAAGCTTATCCGCAGATAACCGATCCGTACAACTTCGCTCAACTCGAGGATCATTTGTTCCACACGCTGGAATGGAAAAGTTATTTTCGTCTCATCTACCAACAATGATTTTATGAAGAAAGCGTGTTTTCTTGCTCTGGGCGTCGCCCTGATTGCCTCCTGCAAGCCATCGAAAAAAGATATGATCACCAAGCGGTGGCAGGCCATAAAAGTGGAGAGTGCAGAGCTGGAAAGGCAGATCGCGGAATCTCGAATATTCTTTGACACCGTGGGCATGAGCACCGATGCTGCCACTAATCTCAGCCTTTACGGCGTAGCCAATATGGATAGTATGCGCGTTATTCTGAAAATGCAACTCGACAGCGTAGTGACTATGCAGGAAAAGACTGTTCAAAACACCTGGATGCATTTCTTTAACGATAGTACGCTTGTAACCTCCTTCGATACACCACCTGATACAGTCAAATGGTATTTCGATGATGATGGCAATATCATGCTCGACGAACTGGCACAGGCCGGGGTTGGCGCTAAAATCAAGATGCAAGTCGTAAAGCTGGATGATACCAGTCTGCATCTGCGCTTTAACGAGAATGGCTTTAGCAGTTTGGCGATTTTCGTTCCGGCATCGGAAAAATAATTTCCTTCGCACATTATTTTGCGGCTATTGCATTTAGTTTTTCTGTGTGCAAAGCCTAGCTTTACGGAAAACAGATTGTATGCGTATATTGCTTTGCTTCTTCCTGCTTGTCCTTTTTCCGCTGTCATCGCAGGCAACGGAGGAAACCGTCAATATTGAAGTCAAGGGTGGCAAAGTGCAAGGTACTCTGCTGGTTCCCGATAACGCAATAAAACCTCCTGTCGTATTGATCATTGCAGGTTCCGGTCCTACCGATCGCGACGGTAATCAGCAAAATCTTCAGAACAACAGCCTGAAGCAACTTGCAGATTCTCTTTACAATCGTGGCATAGCCTCTTTGCGATTCGACAAACGTGGTATCGGCGCCAGTCAGATACCTGATCTGAATCAACGTGAACTGCGATTCGAACATTTTGTAGCAGATGTCCGCTACTGGATCGGTCTTCTGGGAAAAGACAAACGTTTCTCCCGACTGATCGTGGCGGGACACAGCGAAGGTGCGTTAATCGGAATTGAAGCAGCAATAGACAACCCTCAGGTACATGGTTACGTTTCTCTGGCGGGTCCCTCAAGACCGGCAGATGAGATGATCAGGGAACAACTGGCAGAACAACCGCAAATGATACGCGATATGGTATTTCCGATGCTCGATACGCTGAGAGGTGGAGATACATTGCGCTTTGTACCGGAATATCTGTACGCACTGTTTCATCCATCGCTCCAACCTTATCTGATGTCCTGGATGAAATACGATCCACGTCAGGAAATCAAAAAGTTGAAGGTTCCGGTTTTGATTGTTCAGGGAACTACCGACGTGCAGGTTTTGCCGGAGGATGCAGAGAATTTAAAGAGAGCTTATCCTGCAGCAACGGTAAAATTGGTCGAAAACATGAATCATATTTTCAAAGAGTTCGACTCCAAAGACAAACGCGCACAAATAGCCACTTACAACAATCCCAATCTTCCGCTGCATAAAGATTTCATTCCTGCGATCGAATCCTTTGTGAAAAAGATTCAGTAAATCATTAGCAACCTATTTTAAAATTTATATTGCCGGCATTTGAAAATAGAAAAAAAATAAATTAACTTTGAAACACAAAGTACTTTCCAATGTCTGATACAAAGGATCACCTCCAGGAACTTACCGAGATACGCTCAATGATGGAACGATCGTCTAAATTCCTATCGCTTTCGGGTTGGGCGGGCGTTTTTGCAGGGATTTATGCTTTGACCGGCGCATATATCGCTTACCAGGTGCTACAATTCCGTCCGCAACAACTAATGTCAGCGGAGGCTACCCCCAACGGTGCGGGAGGAATTTTACTATTGGGAATCGCGGTATTGGTGCTTGCCGTAGGTACAGCAGTGCTACTTTCTGCCAGAAAAGCCCAAAAACGGGGTGAAAAGATTTGGAACGGCACTTCCAGAAGATTGCTTCTGAATATGCTGGTACCCTTGCTGACCGGCGGAATCTTGATTTTAGTCTCTTTGTCCAAAAGCTTGACAGGCATGTTGGTTCCCTTAACCCTGATCTTCTACGGATTGTCGCTGTTTAATGTTGGGGCTGTTACCTACCGGGAATTGCGCTCATTGGGAATAGTGCAGATCGTTCTGGGATTGTTGAGTTTCTATTATGTACAATACGGCTTATTGTTCTGGGCGGCGGGGTTTGGCATCATGCACATTATCTATGGTATTTACATTCATTACAGACACGAACGGTGAAAATAACGATCAACGGTATTAATAAGGCTTTTGAAAGTCGCGTGCGGCTGGGGGTCATGTCTGCCCTAGCGGTCAATGATACGCTAGACTTCAATGCGTTGAAGGAATTTTTGGACGTGACCGATGGAAACCTCGCAAGCCATCTGAAAGCGCTGGAAAAGGAAGGGTTTATCAGCGTGGAGAAATCTTTTGTCGGAAGAAAACCTAACACCAAATACTATATGACCCAGGAAGGTAGAAAGGCTTTTAACAACCATCTGAATGCTCTGGAACAGTTAATTAATATGCAGAAATAATTTTTTTCTCTTTAAACTTTGAAATACAAAGTTCTTTTAAAAAAGGAAGACATGCAAACCTTAAAAACCGAAAAAATGAGAAATGAAATCTTAAATCACCTCGACGATGCAGAGGTGCTCGAACAAATGTACCATACTGACAAGGCATTGTTTTCGGATGCTTTTCAAGGTGTATATCCTATCATCAGAACTCAACCGATAGCTAGGTTTTGGTACGAACGGTTGCGATACAAGCAGCAAAGCGGCTGGCGTGACACAGCAAGACTTTGGTTTACAACTCTTATCATCGCAGTAATTGCAGGCTGTATTGCCAAGCTTCCCGCACTATTTTCCCTTGATGAGGAACTATTCTATTCAAAAAATACGGGTTTCGTTCTCTTCCCTGCACTCGCCGCGTACTTTAGTTGGAAACACCGGCTCTCTATCGGCAACGTTTTATTGCTGGCACTAACGATGTTGCTGCTAGCGGTTTTCATTAACAGCCTGCCAGATCATCGCAACAGCGATTCCATAGCTTTATCCTGTATGCATCTAATGGCAGTACTTTGGTCGCTGACAGGATTTGCATTTATCAAAGGCGACTATAAAGACCATGGAAAGCGACTGGACTATTTGAAGTACAACGGCGATCTGATCGTCATCACAGCACTGATACTTATGGGTGGAGCTATCCTCAGCGGTATGACCATCGGTTTGTTCGAACTTATCGGTTTGAAGATCGCAGAATTTTACTTTCAGAACATCGTGATATTTCTTTTGCCCGCCGCACCCATCCTTGGTACTTATCTCATTGACACCAATCCCGACCTGGTGGGACGCGTTTCGCCGGTCATTGCAAGAATCTTTAGTCCGCTGGTGCTGATCATGTTGTCGGTTTATCTGGTTGTCATGGTTTACTCCGGAAAAGACCCTTATAGCGACAGAGAATTTCTCGTGATCTTCAATGTATTATTGGGAGCTGTTATGGCGATCATTTTCTTTTCTATCTCAGGGTCGTCGCAGACAACTAAAGGTCAGGCAGAAATCTGGGTACTCTTTCTGTTGTCTTTAGTGACGGTGACGATCAATATCATCGCATTATCGGCTATAGTTTTCAGAATTTCCGAATGGGGTCTTACACCCAACCGTACCGCGGTGCTTGGTGGTAATCTGCTGGCATTGATAAATCTGGTTTTCGTGACCATCAGGCTATATCAGTCAACACAGCAAAAAGAAAAAATAGTGTTAGTGGGCAAAGCGATCGCAGCTTACCTCCCGGTGTATTGGCTGTGGGCTATTATTGTCACTTTCACTTTTCCCTTTCTTTTCAGTTATCAATAGAAAGTTTGAAAGGATAGACGCTGATGGAACATTTCACCGATCAGTCCGGGAGTTTTTTCTAAAATATTTGATTAGAAATACTGGCGGCATAAAATGATTGCTTAACCGCAGAGAAGGCAAAGACTTTCGCAAAGAAGAGCACAAAGCTGTTTAGGAAACCTGCGTTTAATCAAATTATACACGAAATCTGAGTTCTCATTTTCCTTCACTACAATACATACAAAAGAAGCTGCCTCATACGAGACAGCTTCTATATTTTGAGTCGGTCGGCCGTAGCCTCAGAACCGATTATTCTCCTTCTGCCGGAGCAGCTTGCTCTTCGCTTGCTTCGCCTTCTGCAGTAGCAGTCTCTGCCTCAGTAGCTTCAGCAGCGCGTGCAGCGTTCTTTTCTTCAACACGACGAACAGATTCGCTCATGATAGCATGACGCTTTTCCTGTTTATGTTTGCGATGTGCTTCCTGGCGGCGTGCAACTACTTCTTCGTGCTCACCATTCCATGATTCAAATTTTTCCCATGCGGTCTTCTCATCAAACAGACCAAGGGATACGCCACGCATCAGATGTTTCAGGTAGAGTACTCCTTTGAAAGAAAGGATGCGGCGGCAAGTGTTAGTTGGCTGAGCGCCTTTTTGCAACCAGTACAGGCTACGTTCACGGTTCAGACGGACAGTGGCCGGTACTGAAAGTGGGTTGTAGGTACCAAGCTTTTCGATGAATTTACCATCGCGTGGTGCTGTGCTGTTCGCAACTACGATAAAATAGAAAGGGCGCTTCTTAGAGCCATGACGCTGTAAGCGGATCTTAACTGACATAAATAATAGAAATTATTTGTGTTGAAAAAAGTTTTTAGGACTGCGAAGATAGTCAAAAACTAAAAAAATCCAACTAAGGAATTATATTTTAATAGGAAATTCACGCGTATGTAAAGTCCTTCCTGCGCTTTTAAAAAACAAGAAGGACTTTTACAAACTATCGCTTTCCAAGAGGCATTCCCATTCCCGGCATTCCCATACCCGGCATCATGCCTTTCATTTTTCCCATCTGCCCCATCATCTGACGCATCTGTTCAAACTGTTTCATAAAGGCATTAACCTCAGCAATATCTTTTCCGCAGCCTTTGGCAATGCGCTTTCTGCGGCTGACATCTATGGCATCAGGATTTTTACGTTCATATGGAGTCATGGAGTTGATAATGGACTCAATACCTTTGAACGCGTCATCCGATATGTCTATATCTTTTATGGCTTTGCCAATACCCGGAATCATCGCCAACAGATCTTTAAGATTTCCCATCTTCTTAATCTGCTGTAATTGTTCCTTGAAGTCTTCGAAATCGAACTTGTTCTGGCGAATTTTTTTCTCGAGCTTCTTTGCCTGTGCTTCGTCGAACTGAGCCTGAGCGCGCTCTACAAGGGTGGTAATATCACCCATGCCTAGGATACGCTGCGCCATGCGTTCCGGATAAAACACATCCAGCGTATCGAGCTTTTCGCCCATGCTCACAAACTTGATGGGCTTGTCAACAGTGTATTTGATAGATAAGGCAGCACCACCTCTGGTATCACCGTCAAGTTTGGTAAGCACCACACCTGTAAAATCAAGACGATCGTTAAAGGCTTTAGCAGTGTTTACAGCATCCTGTCCTGTCATGGAGTCTACCACAAACAGAATTTCATGCGGGTTGACAGCAGCTTTAATGTTTGCCACTTCGGTCATCATCACTTCATCCACAGCCAGACGACCGGCAGTATCAATGATCACAACGCGGTTGCCCTGCTGACGCGCCTGTGCTATTGCATTCTGGGCAATCTGAACCGCATCTTTATTTTCCGGCTCGCTGTATACCGGCACCTTAACCTGCTCTCCTAAAACCTTCAACTGATCTATCGCGGCAGGACGATAAATATCGCCTGCTACCAGCAATGGGTTCAGTCCTTTCTTAGCTTTCAGAAAATTTGCCAGCTTGCCCGAAAAGGTGGTTTTACCACTACCCTGCAGACCTGCAATAAGAATAATGGTAGGCTTTCCACTCAGGTCAAGCTCTTTCTCGGTACCACCCATCAACTCGGCAAGCTCATCTTTTACGATCTTCACCATCAGCTGACCCGGAGAAACGGCAGTGAGCACCTTTTCACCCATAGCCGTTTCCTTCACCTTGTCGGTGAATTCCTTGGCAATCTTATAGTTTACGTCGGCATCTACCAATGCACGACGAATTTCCTTAATGGTACTCGCAACATTAATTTCGGTGATGCGACCTTCACCCTTTAGCTGTTTGAATGCGGAATCGAGCCGCTCGCTCAGGTTATCGAACATAGTCCTTTCTTAAAACGGAGTGCAAATTTAGTTTAATTAGGCAATCATCTATGAACCCATTGCTAAATATACTTTTTGTAGTGGAGAGAACGTCTCTCATGTTGGTGCAAGTTTGCATGTACCAGCTGTGTAACCTCATTTGTCCCTCTCAAAGAGAGTTCATAAGAAATGAAGAACCATGAGCCATCCAGATTCTCTGCGGAAATGCCAAAAAACAAGAATAGCATTTCGGTGAAGCACGAGTTGCAAACTCGCGCTAGCAAAAGACTTACTTATTTAATTCTGACACAAGTTGCAAACTCCCCCTACGAAGAGTGTTTATTTGCTTCTCTGATAATCTATTATTTTTACCGCAACCGGCATATTTCAGGGAAATCAGCCGACAACAACAGATGAAACAAATTGCCCTTTATGCAGTTACCTTAGCCGTTCTTGCAATTGCGTTGCAACTGGCGGAGTATCGTTTTCTCGTACTTCATCATTCTCTGGAAATTTATGGCGCTGTTCTCGCCATCCTTTTTACCGCTCTGGGCATTTATGCCGGAAAAAAATTGACTACTCCCAAAGAGATTATTATAGAAAAAGAAGTTGCCATACCCTACCCTGTTCAGACAGTCGCTGTAGAACCTGTCACTGCGGCTAACCTGATACCCGAAAGTCTGAATATCAGCAAAAGAGAATATGAGATTCTGGAACTGATGTCTAAGGGATTGAGCAATCAGGAAATAGCCGATCAGTTGTTTGTTTCTGTAAATACGGTGAAAACCCATACCAGCAATCTGTTTTCAAAACTGGATGTGAAGCGCAGAACTCAGGCGGTAATGAAGGCTAAGGAAATCGGCTTGATCAAATAATTATTTTCTACATATTTTCTATTAAGCAGAGCCGTAGCCGGTAATACAAAAGCATAAAAACAGGGTCGGGACTGAAATTCACCCGAAAGTATGAAGGGAAAATCCTGCGCGCTGTCTTTCTTTGTTGCATCAAAAATCTAATACAAATGAAAAAAATTGTGCTCACGTACGGATTGATATCCGGAATTATTGTTTCCGTTTTGATGGGGGCGTCCATGGTTTATTGGGGATGTCAGGCAGATACAAATCTGGCAGGCAGCATGGCTTTGGGTTATGCCACTATGATCCTGGCCTTCGTACTGATTTACTTTGCCCAGGCTCGTTACAGAGATCAGGTGGGCGATGGTCATATTACTTATGGCAAGGCCTTTTCGGTGGGAATTCTCGTCGCTCTTATTTCCAGCCTCTGCTATGTAATTACATGGATGTTTCTCTTCGCCTATGTAATGCCCGATTTTATGGATAAATATGTGGACATCGAAATAGCCAGAATGACCAAGTCGGGCATGAGTGCAGAACAAATTGCGGCTGCCAAAATGAAAATGGAGGAAAGCGGCAGGCTATATCAAGAAAATGCGTTTTATCGTGCCGGAATCACTTTTATGGAAATCTTCCCCGTGGGACTTCTGGTGACGATCATTTCCTCTTTCCTGGTTAGGATGAAAAAGAAAAAATCGTCGCTGGCATCTTAAAGTTCTGAAAGAAATGGCTACGAAAAACAGTCTGTGGAAAAAAGGACGGGGAAAGCTCGGAATCCTTCAACCTTTGTTGGGTTCATGGATCGCAGAAGGCAACTCTGAAATGGGTAAATACAAATGCACGAGAATGTTTAGCAGGGTACTTGATGGAAACTATATTCAGCTTTTTGCCAAATGGGAATTTGGCTCAAAGAGCTATGAGGAAATCGCTATCATCGGAATGAGTGGTGAAGGCATCACGTTCTGGTCTTTTACCTCTGATGGAAAAAAATCGCAGGGAAAACTAGCTGATGGAACAGATGTACACCCCGATGCTATTTGTTTTGAAGCGCAAATGCCCGCGGGAACTGCGAGAATGATTTACTGGCCGGATGAAGTTGAGGGTTTTCATTGGGCAGTAGAATCGAAAAACAAAAAAGGCTGGCACCGCTTCACACAGCATCATTATCGACTACTGAGTAAATAGCGTTCAGGAGTTTTGCCGGTTTTCCGGAACTTATTTCCACCTGATTGCATACTGGAGATAGAAGTTAAAATCGAAGGCAGTTGTTTTCTCTCCTTTTCCATATCCGGCAACAAAGGCTGGAGGTAATTCCCGAAAAGCAGATTGATTCAACAGAAATTTGGCTCTAACGGTATAACCGGCAAACATGCCCCGAAGAAGCTCTACTCTTAGTCCTCCTGTAAGTTCCACCCAATGACCTGTGTAAGATTGGGCGGGAATAGTACCGGTAGTAGCTCCCCAAACAGGATCAGCTGTGGTATAGACAGCTTCGTTGCGGCGAATAAAACCGATGCCATAACGTGCGCCAACAAAAAGATAATCCCAGTCGCTGGGAAACAGTCGCTGCAACATGCTTTTATCCACTCCGATTCTGAAAAAACTATTGGCACTAGTATACTTCAGGTCGGTGTAGTCAATATCCGATCCACCCCATCCTGCTTCTGCCACCAGATAGATGTCTTTGGGTAGATTGTAGTCAAGTGAAAACTCATAACTGTGTCTGTTTCCGGAAACGGCATTCAATATCGGCTTGCTTATATCCACACCCAAACGCAACTGTTTCTGATCTGGCTTGATAAAACTGGTGCCTTCTGTGCGTGTGCTGTCGTCCTGAGCATTCAGGCAAAAGGGCAATATCAGAAGAAGAATATTAAAGATATACCTGAACATGCTCGGGGGTATTAACATTGCCATCTACATCGTTGTTTCGTATCAGCACTGAATCCAGCTCATGATGAGTTGACTTCACATCATGAAGTGTGTAAAAATATGTGTAGCCGCATGCGTTCGATAAAAATTTGAGTCGACGTTCATAGTAAAACACAAGGGTGTCGTAAGCAGCAACTGCCGAATCCGGCTGCAATGCATAACGAGCACTGTCGGCGGAGGGATTGAGCAACAGATTGAAAGCAGCGGTCCTTCTGTCGAATACCAGCGTCACCTGAGAATCAATTGCAATCCATTGTGGATTCGTCAGCAGGGTATCAACATGTGTAGTATCAGAAACCATCTTCACGGAGCGTACGCGCAGATATGCCGTCGTAGGCTGAAGACAGGGATCACGCTCCTGCTCACAGGAAATCAGTCCTGTGAAAAGCAAACCTGCAAGTAGCCATAAATTAAGCCTGTCAGTCATTCAGTGTTTTCAATATTTTATCTATCTCCCCTATCACGGAATCAAGTTGTTTCCGCATCACTTCCTTATCTTCTGCAGTCAACGATTTAGCCGTCTGTGCAGCAACGAGATGTTGTTCCAACTCCTCAATACGAGCTTTGTTCCGATCGGTGGTTACCTTTTGCTCGTCTATTATTTGCCGAAGCTTTGCATTTTCCGTCTGCAAAGCAGCATATTTCTTCAGAAGCAGATCGAGCTTTTTGTTGAGTAGCTGCAATTCCTGAATCATCAGTTACGGATTTGAGCCTGCAGTTTGGTCTGATATGTTTGGATCAATTGCTGCATGAGCTGATCAATTTCCGCATCGGTCAGGGTTCGATCGGTGAGTTGAAAGGTATAGCTCAGCGCGTAGGATTTTTTGTCTTGTCCGAGCTTCTCACTTTCAAACACATCGAATAGATCAAAGTCTTGCAATGCTTGTATCTTCAGTCCTTTGGTCGCATCCAGCACTTGCTGATAGGTCACATTTTTATCCAGCACTATGGCAAGGTCGCGCTGTACTGCGGGGAAACGCGGCACCTCTGCATATTTGATCTGACGGGCAGTCATTGCTTTTTGCCAAATATCCCAGCGGATTTCCATGAAGAATACATCTTGCTTGATGCCGAAGTTTTCTCTTTGCTGCTGCGGAACAGACTGCAAAGTGCAAAGCGCCTCGTTCTTGTATTTATAAATAACAGTTCCTTCCGCGTATGAGGGATTCACCTGTCGGATACCGGAACGACTCAACAGATGCTGCAATATGCCTTTCAGATAAAAAACATCGACCGCTTTTGCAGGCTGGTTCCAATGTTGCGGATTTACATGTCCGGTTGCCCAAAGCGCAAGACGTGGAGCTTCCGCATAACGACTTTCTGTCGCGGTATACACATTTCCGAATTCAAACAGGAAAAGATTGTTGTTTTTACGATTGCAATTGTATGCGATCACTTCCAGTCCGCTTTCCAGCATAGATGGACGCATCACATCCAGTTCGCTGCTCAGACTGTTAAGCATGCGTACTAAATCTGTTCGCTCGGGATAATATTTGCTGTTTACGATAGAGTTGGTAACGATCTCCTGAAAACCAGCCCCGCAGAGCGTTTCGGCGATCTTTTCACGCAGCTCCCGGTTCATTTGCTTTCCTGACTTCAAAGAAATATTGAGTCGCTCAGGAATGGCGATATTATCCAGTCCGTCTATGCGCAAAATCTCCTCTACAATATCAGCGGGTTGGGCAACATCGGTCTTATTGCTGGGAACCAAAACCGTGATCATATCATCCTGAGCACCCGCTTCAATCGCAAAGCCCAGTGCCTGCAGGATTTCATATACAGTTTCCTTACTGTACTGCTTTCCGCTGAGTTTATGAATGTAATTCAGGGATACTTCCACAGTCACGGGTTTCAGTGGTTGCGGATAAACATCAATCACTTCCGAAGCGATCTTTCCTCCTGCCAGTTCGCAGATCAAAGCCGCAGCACGTTTCAGAGCAGGAATCACATTGCTCATATCCACGCCTTTCTCAAAATGTGTAGCAGCATCGGTACGCAGTCCGTGATGAACGGAAGTACGACGAATATGAGTCGGATCGAAATAAGCGCTCTCCAGAAAAACATTGCCGGTGGTATCGGTTACGCCACTGTGTGCGCCGCCGAAAACACCTGCGATACACATCCCTTCCTTTTCATCGCAAATCATCAGGTCATGCGCTGTTAGTTTGCGTTCCTTTTCATCAAGCGACAAAAAACTGCTTCCCTCGGGTAAAAACTTCACACTAACCTGTTTGCCACCAATCTTGTCGGCATCAAAAGCATGCAGTGGCTGGCCGAATTCATGCAACACATAGTTGGTAATGTCTACCACATTATTGATAGAACGCACTCCAATGGTTTGGAGGCGCAACTGTAACCATTCGGGAGAAGGACCGACTTTCACACCGGAGATACAGATACCTGTATATCGCGGACAAGCTTCAGGAGCCTGTATAGTAACTATAATGTTTTCTGAAGCCGTTTTTTCAGGTAATTCAAAAGAAGGAAGGTTTACTCTGTAGGATTTTCCGTTGTGATGCGACAGGTAAGCACAAACATCCCTCGCCACCCCGATATGGCTCATTGCATCGGAGCGATTGGGTGTAAGCCCTATATGAATTGCAAAATCGGGTTCCGGAATATTGAAATAAGCCTTAGCAAGTGTACCCACCCGCGCATCTGCCGGCAATACCATAACTCCGTCATGACTTTGACCCAAGCCGATTTCGTCTTCTGCACAGATCATTCCCTGACTTTCCTCGCCACGAATCTTGGCTTTTTTAATCTCAAACGGTTCCCCTGCGAGAGGAAAAACGGTTGTGCCTACCGGAGCCACCACGACTTTTTGTCCCGCAGCTACATTCGGCGCTCCACATACAATCCGAAGATGTGTTTCGCTTCCAATATTTACAGTTGTCAGTTTGAGTTTATCGGCATTGGGATGCTTTTCGCAGGTAAGTACTTCGCCGATTACCAGTCCTGCAAGGCTTCCTTTTATTGCTTCAGCAGCCTCTACGGCTTCCACTTCCAGTCCTATCGAAGTAAGTATATTGCTCAAATCCGCTACCGGCAGGGGTTCCGGCAGATAGCTCAAAAGCCACTGGTAAGAAATGATCATGTAAAAACGAAAATTTGCGGTAAAGATAGCCTATGATTATAGCAAATCGCATCGTTCTAAAAAAATGCAGGTCGCAGGCTTTTTGTTCACATCTATTTGTGATTGAATCATGGAAAATCCATTTGTGTATAAAATATCGCGTGGATAAACCGAAACTATCCTCAACTTTGTGTGGATAAACCTGTTAATTTCCGGTGACGAGCAGCTTAAAAGTATTTTGACTGGAAAGTTTTTGCCACGCGGAAAAGGAATTTACATTCGTCGTCCTGCCTCACTTTGCACAACCATAATTACAGGCTCCGAAGCTGACTTTTTCACGGAAAAGATGGCTTTGCAGACGGTACAGGTGAGGGACGGAACACCAACTAACCACAAGCTAAGGACCAGCACACACAATGGCAGTAAACATTAAGAAAGACTTCGGAAACACACGCAATAGGAAACCTGACCTCACTACACTCGTATATGGCAAGGTGCCGCCACAGGCACTGGAACTGGAAGAGGCTGTGCTCGGCGCCATCATGCTGGAGAAAGACAAACTCGCCGAGGTGCTGGAAATCATCCAGAGCCCTGACTGTTTCTATGCCGATGCCAATCAGAAGATTTATGCCGCCATCCGTCGGCTGTTCGATAAGGGGATGCCGGTTGACCTCCTTACGGTAACCGACGAACTCCGTAAAAGCAATGAACTTGAAATAGTTGGTGGGGCTTACTATCTCACCCGTCTCACGATGAGCGTGGTCTCCAGCGCACACGTGGAAGCACATGCCCGGATTGTTATGGAAAAGTTCATACAACGTGAACTGATCCGTATTTCAGGCAATGTGATCGCGGATGCATACGAAGACAGCACAGATGTTTTCGACCTGCTCGACAAGGCTGAATCCAGCCTGTATGAAATCACAGATAAACACCTGCGGAAGAACTTTAAAAGCCTCAAAGAGGTACTCGTGACCACCGTTCGCGATATCGAAGAAGCGAAGAATAAGAAAGAGGATGTAACAGGCGTTCCAACCGGCTTCCGCGGACTTGACAAGCTGACTTCCGGCTGGCAGAAAAACGCACTGATCATCGTCGCAGCCCGTCCCGCTGTCGGTAAAACGGCATTCTGTCTGAACCTGGCGATGAATGCTGCCCTGAATAGCGGTAAACCTTTCCCGGTAGCTTTCTTCTCTCTGGAGATGGGTGCGGGCGAACTGGTAAAAAGGATGCTGGCTGCCACCACAGAGGTAAGCATGGATGCCATCACAAAAGGTCGTATGCAGGAGCATGAATTTGTGCAAATGACCCAGCGGATGAACAAACTGGCGTCCGCGCCTATCTTCCTGGACGATCAGGCAGCACTCAACATCTTTGAACTGAGAGCCAAGGCACGCCGACTAAAGCAAAAACATGACATCCAACTGATTATCATCGATTACCTGCAACTCATGCAGGCTGATATCAACAAAGGGGGCAACCGCGAACAGGAAATTTCCAAGATCTCACGAGACCTTAAATCGTTGGCAAAAGAGCTTGAAATTCCCATCATTGCGCTGTCTCAGTTGAACCGTTCCGTGGAGTCCAGAAAGGAATCAAAAGTTCCGCAACTGAGCGATCTCCGCGAATCAGGAGCCATCGAACAGGATGCCGATATGGTAATGTTCCTGTATCGTCCGGAATACTACGGTATCAACAACGACGAAATGGGCAACCCTATTGAAGGGGAAACGCATATTCACATCGCTAAAAACCGTAGCGGTCAGACAGATACAGTTAAAGTTCGCTTCATAAAAGAATATCAGAAATTCGAAGACCTCGACGATGACAGCTTTGGAGGATTCGGCGGATTCGGAGGTGGCAATTTTGGAGGAAGCGGTGGATTCGGCGGCAACCAGGGAAATTCGCCCACAGGTTTTAATCCGGGAGACAATCCTCAGGCAGGACTCCGCAACCGCGATCTAAGCGATTTTGGCGGATCGAAAATGTTCATTCCAGGAGGATTTCAAACATTGCCGTCGAAAGCAAACAACTTCAGTTACGAGGACGATGATGATCTGTCTTCACCTTTCAAGAAACCCAATCAGGGACAGGAAGAAGATACTCCGTTTTAATCTGATATTCAATGGAACTAACACGATAATAAGCCTCGATTTTAGGGCTTATTATTTGCTCACCTACATAGTAAGCTGCGAAATATTCATAACTTTGCACACTCAATTTTTGTTGAATGCGTCGTATTTACTTTGACAATGCTGCCACTACTGCACTCGATCCTGAAGTGTTGGATGCCATGATGCCTTACCTCACTGAAAAATTTGGCAACCCTTCGTCGGTTTACTCCTACGGACGGGAAACAAAGATGGCTATTGAGAATGCACGCAAAACTGTTGCAAAACTCCTGAACTGTGCACCGGGCGAAATATTCTTTACTTCCGGGGGTACTGAAAGCAGCAATACAGCCATTCATGCTTCCGTGAGAGATTTGGGTTGCAAACACATCATCACTTCTCCCATTGAACACCACGCTACACTTCATACAGTAGAAAGCCTGGAACGTGAAGGAAAGGTAAAATTGAGCTTCCTAAAACTGACTGCTAACGGTCATATAGACTTGGGACATCTGGAAGAATTGCTTGCCGGCAATGAAAAAACGCTGGTTACGTTGATGCACGCCAACAATGAGATCGGTAATCTGTTGAAAATAAAAGCAGTAAGCGAACTCTGCGAAAAGTATGGCGCGATCTTCCACAGCGATATGGTGCAGACAATCGGCCATTATCCCATTGATCTAAAAAGTTTCAAAGTACATTTTGTCTCTGCAGCAGGACACAAATTCCACGGACCTAAAGGAGTGGGCATGTTGTATATCAACGAAGACATCAAAATCAATCCCCTACTCTCCGGCGGATCACAGGAAAGAAATATGCGTGCCGGGACAGAAAACCTCTATGGCATTGTAGGTTTTGCGAAAGCCTTAGAACTGGCGATGCAGCGTTATGAGGAAGATAGCAAAAGAGTAAGCGAACTCAAGTCGTATATGTGCGCCCGTCTTACGGAAACATTTCCGAACATAGTTTGCAATGGTGATTCAAATGGCAGCAGCCTATATACCGTGTTGAACGTATCTTTTCCAAGGAACGAGAAAAGCGAAATGCTGCTTTTCAACCTTGACATGGCAGGTATTTGCGTGAGTGGAGGAAGTGCCTGTAGCAGCGGCGCCAATTCCGTAAGTCACGTTATCAAAGCTCTCTACAACGGACAATCAGAGCAAATGGTACCGATTCGTTTTTCCTTCTCCCGACATAATACACGCGAAGAAGTAGATCAGGTGATCGAAAAACTGAAAGATCTGATCTAAACTATATTATACGCTGTTCAAGAGGTTGTACCATTAGGATACAACCTTTTTTATTGCAAACTATCTTGTTCAAAACGCTCTCCGGCGGATTTCACAAACGGCTTGTTAACCAAATACAAACCAGACGTTAAGCCACCCGTTTTTCTTCCCTGAAGTTATCTCACGCCTGATTTTTGCATCCATCTAAAACTTTACAGCATGAAAAAAATCATCATGATGACTTGTGTTACCATTGCCTTAAGCCTGCCGTTTACCGCCGCTGCAGGTAACTGGTGGGACGGATACATGCAAGGTGGACACAAAGGTGGTGGAAATAATGGCGGGAACAATGGTGGCAACGCGGTACCGCTTGACGGTGGATTAAGCCTTTTAGCCGCTGCTGGTATCGGTTATGCAGCCAAAAGAAAGTTCCAGAAAAAAAACAGCGATACAGCTAAATAATGATCCAAGAGCGCTCACAGGAGCGCCTTTATTTGCTTGCTTTCACAAAACAATATTGCATGACGTCACATTCCATTCAGCAGTCACAAAAGGGAATTCCGGCTAACATTACCCGATTTCTGGTGAAAGGGCTTGCTCTGTTCATCGGCTGGAATTTGCTCTACAATCTGGTACTCCAGCCCTGGGGTATGCTCGACAAAGCGCTTACGAACGCCGTGTTAAACACTACCGTCAGAATGTTGTCGCTTTTCTTCAACGATGTATATCAGATGGGAAATGCGATACTGGTGGAAGGTAAAGCTTCAATCACCATCGCAGATGCCTGCAACGGTCTTGAACTAATGGCTCTTTATCTGGGATATTTTATCCTGATGCCTGCCGGATGGAAAAAGATAACCGCTTACGCATTAGGTGGTCTGCTGATGATCATGCTGCTGAATACAGCCCGCTGCTCATTGCTTGCGTATCTGTACCAACACGATATTTCCACTGCTCATTTTGCTCACAAGTATACATTCAAACTCGCAGTCTATTCCTTCGTTTTCCTCGCGTGGATGCGGTACAGCAAAACATCAAAAAATGAATCAGTCCAAAGCTAAATTCGTCGTTTGTTTCCTCCTGATCGTCCTGACGGCGGGGATAGATTATCAGTTGTTCTCTGAGGGAATGGGGCAACTGATTGCACCAAAAGTCCGTCAGGCGGGACATGTTGTTTTACTCTTCCCTATTGCCCTGCTCGGAAAATATGCATGGCGGCAACAGTCCTACGATTTCATCAAAAAGCTCTGGAATATCTCCTATATCTCTGCAATGTTGCTTTTATTGATAGCAGGATTCTTGCAGTATATGTTCAACCTTTTTCCGGAAGCTGTGCTGGATGAACTCAGACTTGTGAGGCTTATCTTCTGTAGTCCGCTCCCCTTCCTTTCTTTAGCTATGCTTGTTTGGCTGATCAAAAGGGAGCAAATTACTGTCTGACGGCTGGCATAAATTTTTGTAGCTTTCAGAAAAAGCTCGCATGTCTACCTACGACTGGGGTAAGTTTACCCGAAAGATCAATATCAACGCTTCGATTGAGGCTATTTACGATGCATGGACCATACCACAACAACTGGAAAGATGGTTCCTTCGCGATGCCACATTCACTCGAAGCAATGGCACCCTTCGGGAAAAATTTCTCCATATCCAGAAAGGCGATACCTATCAATGGCTTTGGCACGGCTTTCCCGACGATGTAGTGGAAAAAGGAGAAGTATTGCTTGCCAATGAAAAAGACAAGCTGCAATTTTCCTTTACGGCAGGCGGTATCGTAACAGTAGACATTGGAGAAGCCCTGGGTGAAAATATTGTGATGCTCACACAGGAAAATATTCCTACCGACGAAAAGGGTAAGACCAACTATCATATCGGGTGCCTTACAGGCTGGACTTTTTACCTAGCGAATCTCAAGTCTTATCTCGAAGGAGGAATTGATCTGAGAAATAAAAACATAGCGTTGGGTAATGTGATCAATTCCTGAGTTACCCAATGGCAGAAAGCTGCTCTTATTGAGGATTACAATACCGTTGAAGAAGGCTCTCCGCTACCCTTAACTCAAACAAAAACCGCCTCAAACTGAGACGGCTTTACAAGATTCTTTATCGGCAGCATTTAGAAACGCTCCAGTCCGCTGAAGAAGAAATCGCCTTCGATACGTGCGTTGTCATCGCTGTCGGAACCGTGCACAGCGTTTTCTCCTACTGAGGTAGCGTATTTTTTACGGATTGTACCTTCTGCAGCTTCAGCAGGATTGGTAGCACCGATCAGCTTGCGGAAATCTGCAACTGCATTTTCCTTTTCAAGAATTGCTGCTACAATCGGTCCGCTGCTCATGAATTCGGTTAACTCGCCGTAGAAAGGACGCTCTTTGTGCACTTCATAGAACTTTTCAGCCTGCTGTTTGCTGATCTGCAAATATTTCATGGCAACGATCCTAAATCCAGCAACATTAATCATTTGAAGGATGTTACCGATATTTCCGGCGCGAACCGCATCCGGCTTGATCATTGTAAAGGTACGATTGGACATGGTTTTGTATTTGACGCGCAAAGGTAAAGCCTTTCACGAAACGAAACACATTTTATCTTAAACCTCCAACCTACGATTGGTGCTATGACGCACGCTTAATAGTCTTTAGAAGATAGTCCATGCCTAGTAATTCAGAGCAGGTAGCAACTGCCGTGATACTTACGCCCAATACACCATGCAGATTTACATTCTGTCCGGTTAGCAGAAGATTGGGCAATTTCGTACGTGCAGCCACTTGAGTTTCCGCCGGCTTATTGACGTCTTTCAGAATACCATACAAGGCACCTTGGGGCGTGGCGGTATAATCGCGATAGGTAAGCGGTGTTGCTGCACTTTGTGCGAGAATATTTCCTTTTAGTTCCGGAACACGTTGAAACACTTTCTGAAGCAGCGTTGTGGATTTTCTCTGTTTAAACGCTTCGTATGATGCTCCTCTGTCTCCGGGTGCTCCCGAATGATTGAGTGTGTTCTCCCATTGGCGCACTTCATCGTAGTGCATATAAGTCAAAACGGAAAGCGACTCTGCAAATTCCGGATAATCTGATGACTCTGTGAAATACAGCGCATAACCGGCAGGCCATTCCTCCGGACGATAAACCGGCGCGCGCCAGGCATCCTGCGATGCATGCCAGTAAAGATTAGAATGCCGCATCTTCACACAACCAGGTTTCAGCACAAGATTCACCATAAAAGCGGAGGTCGTTTGCTTCAATCCGGTAATTCGATTTTTATATGCAGGTCGCAAAACACTGGTTTCAAGTATTGACAATAGTTGCGCGGGATGGATATTGGCAATGAATTGTTTAGCATAGAAACGTTGACCATCTTTCAACTCTGCGTAATTGAGCTTTCCGTTTTCTTCCACCAGTTTCACCACCTCAGCATTGCGAAAGAGTACACCTCCATGGGATAATAATTCTCTCCATAAAAACTTTGCTATCTGGGAACTACCCGGAACAATCTTATGTGCGCTGTGCAGATAGCTTTCCAACACCAGTGCGTGGAGATAGAATGGAGATTTCCCTGGCTCTCCGGCGTACAGAAGATTATTACCGGCAAGCACCTGTTGCAACAGAGGATTTGAAGTGATATTGCGCAAAGTTTCCGTCAGTTCCCATCCAGAAACAAGATTCTTTTCGCTGGCGTCGCCGAAACGAAGACGATACAATGGGAAATGATCACCGACTTTTTTTACAGTACGGACATATTTTTGCAGGGCTTCTTTTTCTGTCGGGAAATAAGAAAGTAATTGTTCAATGAAGTTTTCCGTACCGACAGCATGGGGATAGCTTAGTTCTTCATCAGCAAAGGCAATTCGATCAAAGCCATTAGAATCAAGCTCCTTAAGCTCCAGCTTGTCCATGATACCGGCATAGCGGAAAATCCGGTTGAGTGTATGCCCCTCACCGAGTCCGCCTATGTAGTGCACACAGCTATCGAAAACTGTTTTGCGAAGCGAAAACGTCTGAAGGCAGCCTCCTATTTGCTTGTCTTTTTCCAGCACGCATACTTTCCATCCTTGTTTTGCCAGGATAACGGCACAAAGCAACCCTCCAAGTCCGCTACCCACCACGATCACATCATAACGCTCATCAGCAGAACTCATCATGCGCGACAAATAATTTTAGAAAAAGCATCTGAATGCAGGAATCTGAAGAACGTATTGAATATACAAACTACTGCGATTACTCAACTCCCGCCATCATCATCTCTTTGATATCTTCCATGATTCGCTTGGCAATGTTATTTGCCATTGTCTCGCTGGTACTTTCCGAATAGATACGGATAATCGGCTCGGTATTGGAAGATCGCAGGTGAACCCAGTCTTTGTCGAACTCGATTTTGAGTCCGTCTTCCGTATTGACAGGTTGCTTCTTGTATTTCTTTCTGATCTTTTCAAAAATCTTTTTGAGATCTACGTCGCGGTCGAGCTCAATCTTATTTTTCGAAATGAAATAGTCGGGATAAGAGCTACGCAGCGTTTTCATAGTCTTGCCGGTTTTCGCCAGATGGGTTAAAAACAGCGCGATACCGATCAATGCGTCTCTTCCATAATGCAGTTCAGGAACGATGATGCCCCCATTTCCTTCTCCACCGATCACCGCCTGCGTTTCCTTCATCTTCTTCACCACATTCACTTCACCCACAGCACTTGGCGTGTACTGACCTCCGTGTTTCTCGGTGATATCCCGCAGCGCGCGGGTTGAAGAAAGATTGGAAACGGTGTTTCCTTTTCTGTTTTGAAGCACGTAGTCGGCAACAGCCACCAAAGTATATTCTTCACCGAACAAACTTCCATCCTCACACACAAAACAAAGCCTGTCAACATCCGGATCAACGGCGATACCAAGATGGGCATTTTGTTTAGAAACTACCTTACACAGTTCCCTGAGGTTTTCCGGCAATGGCTCAGGATTATGTGCGAACTTGCCGTTTACTTCCTCATTGATCAGAATAATATCTTCCACACCCAGCGCTTTCAACAGCACGGGAACACTTAATGCGCCGGTCGAGTTAACCGGATCTACTACTATTTTGAAGTTTTTGGCTTTGATAGCTTTTACGTCAACCAGCGGATGCGTCAGTATTTCATCGATATGTTTTTGAATATACTCAGAGGAGCTACGAACGGTACCGATCTTACCGATTTCTGCAAATACGACCTCTCCCTTTTCAGCATAGTCGAGTATCCATTGTCCATCTTCTGCACTAAGAAACTCACCTTCGTGATTCAGTAATTTCAAAGCATTCCACTCCTTAGGGTTATGGCTTGCCGTAAGGATAATACCACCCGCTGCTTTTTCAAGTTTTACCGCCATCTCTACGGTAGGCGTAGTACTCAGCCCCAGATCAAGTACATCGAATCCGAGACTTTGCAGCGTTGCTACTACCAGATTTCTTACCATTTCACCCGAAATCCTTCCGTCGCGACCTACAATAATCTCTTTACTGCTACTGCCTTGTTGTGCAACCCAGGCTCCGTAGGCGGTAGTAAACTTTACAATATCAATAGGAGTAAGCGCTGTTCCCGGTTTCCCACCAATGGTACCTCTGATACCGGAAATAGATTTAATAAGTGCCATAATGCTCTGGAAAATAAAAATTTAGTAACGCGAAGATAAGCGGAAGCAACGTGAGTTATCAATATGTTTTACCTGAAGTAGGGAAACAACCTTGTGATTTGCCTTCCGCCATTCTGGAAACATAAGAAAAATCCCGCGAAACGATGTACAAATCTGAGCTGCCAATTCCTTAATTTGCCACAAACAAGTTCCAATATGGTTTCGATATCGCATTATTTATTGCGCAGACTTATGCTGGGCGCGGCTATCCTGGTGGGTTCTTGCACCATTACGCTCGGTCAAGACCTTAGCGCACCTCTTCCTAAAGACCCCAAAGTCATCACAGGAAAACTTCCGAATGGATTAACCTATTACATCCGCCCTAATGGTAAACCGGAGAAAAAAGTAGAACTCCGTCTCGCCGTAAACACGGGCTCAATAATGGAAGATGATGACCAGCAAGGCCTGGCTCACTTCATGGAACACATGAACTTTAATGGCACGAAGAACTTCAAGAAGAACGAACTCGTTAGTTATCTTCAGTCAATAGGAGTACAGTTCGGTGCCGACCTGAATGCTTATACCGGCTTCGACGAAACAGTATACATTCTGCCTATTCCCACCGATAAACCAGGCAATCTGGAAAAAGGGTTCCAGATTATTGAAGACTGGGCGCACAATGCTCTGCTCACCAACAAAGACATCGATGATGAGCGCGGTGTAGTACTGGAAGAAAGCCGTATGGGTAAGGGCGCCGAAGACAGGATGATGCACCAATACCTTCCCAAACTCATGGTGGGCTCCCGCTACGCCAACCGTTTACCGATCGGGAAAGATGATATTCTAAAAAACTTTAAATACGATGTACTCCGTCGTTTTTACACAGACTGGTACCGCCCCGACATGCAGGCTGTAGCCGTAGCCGGAGATATCGACTCCGCTACCGCGATGCAATACATTCTCAAACATTTTGCGGGACTGAAAAATCCTGCAAAACCAAGAGAAAGAAAGTATTTCGAAGTACCTGCTCGCACTAAAGCAGAGGCTATGGTAGTAACCGATAAGGAGGCTACCAACTACCGGCTGCAGATGATGTTCCCGGCTAAGAAAGCTACACCGAACAAGACGCTCGGCGACTATCGTCAATCTCTTGCGCAACAGCTCGTAACATCCATGATCAACCGAAGACTGAACGATTTGGCAAAGAGCAGCAATCCTCCGTTTCCTTTTGCTGCCGTTAGCTATGGAGAAGAATGGGCACGCGGTTATGAGAACTTTTCAGCATTTGCACTGTTTGGAGAGAACGGCCCGGAGGCTGCACTGAACGGACTTACAGCAGAACTGGTAAGAGCGAAACAATTTGGCTTCAATGCGTCGGAGCTCGAACTCGCCAGAAAGGGTATGATGAGCATGATCGAAAAAGCTTACAACGAACGCAATACCACTGAAAGCGGTGCTTATGTAAATGAATATGTACGCAACTTCCTGAAAGGAGAGCCTATTCCTGGCATTGAAAACGAATACCAGTATTATCAGCAATTGCTGCCGGGCATACAGTTGAACGAACTCAATGCCATCATCAAAGATTGGCTCAGCAATGAGAACATCTTTACCCTGATAACCGGCCCTGCAAAGGATGATAGTAAACTACCGGATAATGCTGCCTTACTTGCTATGGTACAAAAAGGCCTTAGCCAACAGGTAACACCACTGGAGGAGAAAAAGGTTTCCAATACCCTCATCACCAAAAAGCCGACACCGGGAAAAGTAACCTCACAGGAAAAAGATGCAGAACTTGGTGTTACAACGTACACACTGAGCAACGGTATAAAAGTGACACTCAAGCAAACCGATTTCAAGAGCGATGAGATCCTGATGACGGGCATCAAAAAGGGTGGAACCAATAACTACGGTATTGCCGATAGAAGCAATGCCAAATATGCAGTGCAGGTTGCCGCTTCAATGGGCTTCGGCGACTTCGCACCCTCCGACTTGGAGAAAGCTACTGCCGGCAAACCCGTGAGTGTAAAAATGGCGATGCAACCCATACAAAATACCATTTCGGGCAATAGCAATGTAAAGGATTTTGAAACCATGTTGCAACTGCTGCATTTACGCCTTACCGCTCCCAGAAAGGACGAAGCGCTCTTTAAGGCATTCGTAGACAAACAGAAGACGCAGATTGCCTTCCTCACTCAAAATCCTCAGATAAAATTCTTTGACACAACGCTGAGTGTGTTGTACCAGAATCATCCGCTGGCTCCGTCTCCATTTCCAAAAGCCAAAGAATTTGACGAGTTGAATATGGAACGTGCATTGGAGATATACAAAGCAGAGTACACCAATGCCGATGGATATCATTTCTTCTTTGTAGGAAATATAGATGCAGCAACTGCCCTGCCGCTCATTGAAACTTATATCGGAAGCATAGCAGGAGCCAACCGCAAACCGGAGTTTAAAGACAATGGCGTTCGACCTGTAGCAGGAATGATCAATGTGAAGAAAGGAACAGAGAAACAGTCTTTCATTGTCGCTTCTTACAATGGAGAAGCACCTTATTCGGAAGATTTCAAACTGAAAGCTGAAGCTGTGGCGGAAGTACTCAACATCAAAGTAATCGAAGAAATGCGCGAAAAACTTGGTTCGATCTATACCGGTGGCTACTATGCCAATGTGACCAAGTTCCCTTATCCGCATTACAGTGTAGGCATGCAACTACCCTGTGGACCGGAAAACGTGGACAAGCTACTGGCAGCCGCCAACGAAGAAATAAAGATGTTGAAAGAAAAAGGACCTGACCAAAAGGATGTGGACAAGGTAAAGAACCAATGGAAGGAAGCGCATCGTACTGAGGTAAAGGAAAATAAATACTGGACTGAAGCGCTTGCAGATGTGCTTTTCTGGGGCAATGATAAGAATAGCGTTCTTCGCTATGACGCGCTGGTTGACAGCATCACACCTGCCGACATTCAACAGACCGCAAAGAAAATGTTCGACGGAAAGAATGGTTTTATCTCTGTTCTTTATCCGGAAAATTACAATGCAGAAAAACCTCGCAGCAGCAACTAATCTGCATCAGTAAACAATAAAAAAATCCTCCTGCAAAACACAGGAGGATTTTTATTTCGTTCAGAAAGTTCAGAATTCATTGACAAACCAAAGTCTGGCAATTGCATCTGTAACTTCTTTCAGTTCTTCATAAGAATCCGGTTTTGTTACAAAACAGTTGGCACCGAGTTCATAGGAAAGCATACGATCGCGCTCCGATGAAGAGGTGGTCATCACGATGACGGGGATAGAACGAAGTGCGAGGTTGTTTTTCAGTTCCTTCAGGACATCCTTTCCGTCTTTACCCGGCATGTTCAGATCGAGCAGAATAACCACCGGATTGGGATGCTTCGGAGCATTGTGCAAATGAGCGATTAACTGCTCACCGTTTCCCATAAAAATATACTCCTGATGATGCTTGTTTTCGAGAAAGGCATCACGAATAGACTCTCTGTCGTCTTCATCATCGTCTACAATAAATACTGAATGCTTCAGTGCTGGCTTCATATAGGAATAATAACAGTAAATGTGGATCCTTCGTTCAATCGTCCGCTTGCTATGATAGTACCTCCATGGTTTTCAGCAATCTTTCTGCAGATGGCGAGTCCGATACCGGTGCCTTCATACTCCGATTTGCCATGAAGTCGCTGAAAGATAGTGAATATTTTCCCCACAAACTGATTGTCGAACCCGATCCCATTGTCTGCCACATCTATGCGCAGATATCTTCCGGCTTTCGCCAAATGATACTCAGAAACCTGTGAGGGATTGAGGAAACGATGCGTAACTTTTATTTCCGGACGGACATCTTCCCGTGAAAACTTGAGAGAATTGCCAATGAGGTTTTGAAACAGTTGCCTGAATTGCGAAGGGACTACTCTGACTTGCGGCAGATCGTCGCAGACAACCAATGCATTCTTTTCTTCAATTTTGTATTCCAGCGTTTGCACTACATCTTCAAAAACCTCACGAAGATTGACCGGTTCAAATTTCTTGTTACCCGAAATCACGGAGACTGCAAGTAGGTCACTGATCATCTTTTGCATACGCCGCGACGATTCAATGATCTTTCCCAAATAGAGCTTTCCATCTTCCGTCAGTCGCTCATGTTGCGTAGAAACCAACCGGTCGCTAAAGGTAGCGATCTTGCGGAGCGGTTCTTTGAGATCGTGACTGGCTACATAGGCATACTCTTCCAGACTGGCGTTCGATTGCAGCAGTTCCATATTTTTTTGCTGCAATTTCTGCTCTGCCCTTTCCTGTTCGGTAACATCAATGGAAACATTCAACACATGCTGCACTTTTCCATCGCTGCTACGATCGAAAATCGTTGCAAAAGTGCGAAACCAATGATAACTGCCATCTACATGTTTTATCCGGTATTTAAACTCGACCACCGGCTCAGAGCCATCGGCGGGGGGACGAGCATTGCTCTGCGCAACTGCTGCCGCATTTTGTTCCACGATCAAAGGAAGATCATCGGGATGAAGAATATCGAGGAAAAATTGCACTCCTTTTTCAAAAGCTTCCTCTGTCTCGTAACCCAGAATCGTTTTAATCGCTTTGTTGACAAATGTATATGCTCCGGTATTGATGTTGTAAGTAGTGATCAGTGAAGGTGTAGTGTCTGCAATCTTCTCAATAAACTCGCGACTGCTGCGTAGTTGCTGTTCGGTCAGTTGTTGCTGTGTAACATCCTGTGTCGTTCCATTCATCATGATCGGCACCCCCTGTTCGTCAAGCACCAATTCTCCCTTTCTATGAATGATCTTTACCTCACCGACTTTAGAGATAATCCGATAAAAATCTTCGTAAGGTGTTTTTTCCTGAATAGCTTTTTCAAGATTGGATAATACCCGTGCTCTGTCTTCCGGATGAATAAATGATTTCAGTGTATCAAAGGTTACCACCTGCGATTGAGGTTCAAGTCCGCAAATACGGAAGCACTCATCTGTCCATTCGATAACATCTGTTCGCAGATCCCAGGAAAAATTGCCAAGGTGCGACAATGCCTGAGCCTGTTTGTATAGCTCCTCATTATGTAAAAGTTTTTCAATCAGCCTTTGTCTTTCGGTTACGTCCTGACAAGTTCCGATCATCTTTACCGGTTTGCCATTGGCATACACCACCTCGCTTTTACTGTGAATGATCTTCTCGCGACCATCTGCCAGCACGGCGGTGAAGTAGAAGTCGCTGGACTTTCCTTCGTCAATCGACTCCTGAATTTGTCGCCTGCGGTCTTCCCTTTGCTCAGGATGTACAAAACAAATGTAGCGTTGCAACGATATCTCTTCCGACTGAGGCTCCAGTCCGTAAATGCGATACATTTCGTCGCTCCAGGTCACTTTGTTCTTTTCGATATCCCAACTCCAGTTACCAATATGTGTCCTTGCCTGTGCTTCCTTGTAGCGTTCATCGCGTTCCTGTAGCTGTTCCAGCAATGTCTGCCTTTCGGTTACATCCTGAACGGTTCCGAGAAGTTTAAATGCCTTTCCTTCATCTGCGAGTACTTCGCCTCGAGCATGAAGGATTTTCAGTTGTTTATCGGAAGAGATAATCCGGTAAAAGAACTCAAAAGGCGCCTTCGTTTCCAGCGCGGTGTTCAGAATATCAGTAAGCCTCCCCTGATCGTCGGGATGAACATACGTAAAGATGAGGTCGAAGCTGATCGGCGTGCCAATTTCAATACCATAAACCCGATACAGTTCATCCGACCAGCTAAGCTTCTCATGCTGCAGATCCCAGGTCCAGTTGCCGATATGCGACATGGCCTGCGCCTGTTTGTACAGTTCTTCACTGCGTTGCCAGCGCTGAATCATATGATGCTTTTCGGTCACATCCATGGCAGTTCCCTTAAAACTTACCGGCGCGCCATTTTCTGTCTTCACTACCCCACGCGACCAGATGATTTTCTCTTTTCCACCCTTTCCTTCCATCCGGTATTCGCACTCATACAATCCGGTTTCGATGGCAGTCGCCATGGCATTTTTCACCTTGTCTTTATCGGCGGGATAAACCTTGCGCATCAGATGTTCAAAATCACCAGGCTCGTCAAGTTCCAGCACTGCCATTAACTGCGGTGAAACAGATATTTTCCCTTCTTTGAAATTCCATTCAAAACTTCCCAGATCGGCAATGGTTTGCGCCTGAAGCAAAAGTTCCTCACTTTCCTTCAATGCATGGGTTTGCATTTCAAGCCGTTCCTGAAGAATGTCCATGTAAGTATTGATCGAAATGGTATCGGCTTCCAACTGACACTGATCAATTTCCCGTACCAGTTCGAGCGCTACAGTCATTTCCGAAGTATACAGCGGGATATAATGCATCATCGCATTCTTTCGCAGATAGCTTACCTGTGTGATATCTTCCGCCTCTATCGCGTCGCGACTGATACCTTCGAGCTGGTCGTTGATCCACTTTCTGCTGGATTCCTCCAGCAACGCGCCCAGTCTGTTTTCCTCAGCGGCTTGTAAGAATTCAATATGACCCGGCATTGAAGCCTTGATAATGTCCTCGTCGGAAAGACTATCAAAGATTCTCAATAAAGGGGTATTCAGCTCACGTGCGCCGCTCAACTGCACCCGGATGTATTGTTCCAAATGCTGTTCACGTATGAAGCGCGCGAAACGGGGCAGGTGCTTGAATATCAATTTCTCGGGACTGGAAACGGGCTTAAGCGTTGTATCTTCCACCAATACGACGGTTTTTATAAATGAACAACAATATAGCGATCCGGTGCGGGTTTTACACTTCCTATGTTGAAAAGCGAATGCACAATGGAATTCATCTAACCACTAAAAAATCATGCCGCAATAAATTGAACATCAACACACAACGCCTGCAACAGCCTTCTTTTCAGGATAACCCGGCATAGTTCTTAGGTCGTCCTGCTCATGGAACAGTTAGTCGGAGTAATTGCAGAGACACCCAAAGGAAGCAGAAGCAAATATGTATGGGATGAAAATCAGCGCATTATAAAACTTAAGAAATCAATGCCATTAGGATTTATCTTTCCCTTCGATTTCGGAATGATACCCGGCACGCTTGCCGAAGATGGCGACCCTTTGGATGTATTACTGCTGATGGAAGATGCACTTTATCCCGGAACCTTTGTGGATGTGAGGATTATTGGCGCACTGAAAGCCGAACAGACAAAGAACAAACGAGTCAGAAACGACCGGCTGATAGCAGTGGTTCCCACCTGTCCCGTATTCGGACATCTTGAAAGTATCAACACAGTATCTGAACAACTGAAGCGCCATATCGAACAGTTTTTTGCAACATACAATCTGGTACAAATGAAGGAGTTTAAGGCATTGGGATGGGCGGATGAACAGGAAGCGATGAAGCTTTTGCAGGAATCTTTACGCTAAATGTTTTCCTAACCTTGCGCGAAATACCCGATGTGGTCTGATTTTTTGACCGGACTTAGCAAAAATGAAAACGATGAAGAAATTACTTGTATTGGCAGTGGCGATCGGCACCAGTTGTTTTGTTGCCTGCAACGAATCCACTACCACAGAAGAAAACACCAATTCGGCAAGTACAGGCACCGCAGAAATGAGCACCAGTTCAGGTGGCACAGGCACAGCCGGTAACTATGTTGATCTGCAAACAGGAAAAACGGTAATGCGAGATGACGCAACCGGTAGATATGTAGATGAATCGGGAAATACTGTTGACTTCTATGTAGACATGAATACCCGCGATACTTTTTCCGGACAAACCAGTCAGAATGTGAACAATGCATTGATTCACGAAGGAGACAACTGGCGTGTAGATGATACCAAGATCAAGATCGACGGCGACGAAATGAAGATCAAACAGGGAGATAAAAAGATAAAGATCGATGGCGATGAGTATAAGGCGAAAGATGGGAATACCAAGGTAAAGTCGGAAGACGGCGAGACCAAAGTAAAGACTGACTAATAAAGACAAAGCGCCCCATTATGGGATAATCCAGCCGGAGTGATTCGGCTGGATTTGTTTGTTTGGATGAGATCTGGTCATAAGCTTACAAATTTCACCTATACAACAAAAGTTACCAAGCCCTCTAATTTTGCTAAATTGGTTGCATGGTACAGGCTATAGACCTCCCCCGCTTGATAACGAACTTCCAAGTCAGTTTGCTGATTGGGCGTTTCTGGGAGACAGAAGTTTGGGTTGTTGACTTTCCAGAACATATGGTACATTTTAATGGCGCCCGTTTCATGGGACCGAGATGATTCCCCAAAATCAAACCCTTTCTACACTTCTTTACTCTGATGAGCGGAAGCTACCTGTGCCTGACAACGCCTTTAGATATTATTATTCGTCCCCTGCCACCAACATCTTTGGGACAGATTTACCTTTGCGAAAACTACCACCCATGTTCTACATCACCCAACTGATCTACATCAAGGACGGACAGAAAGATGTGTTTCATCAATTTGAAGACCTTGCCATTCCGATCATTGCAAAATATAATGGGCGGCTTTTGTTACGTATAAGACCTACAGAATACACGTTTATAGAACATACCATCGACAAGCCCTACGAAATTCATTTGGTTGAATTTGACAGCGAACAGGATTTTCTGAATTTCTCCAAAGACGAAACCCGTAAACAATTTCTGCACTTGAAAGAACAATCCATAAAATCAGCTTTGCTCATAAAAGGAACTAAGCTGTAAAAATGCGTACTCTTCCCCAAAAAGCGCAAACATAACCGGAAACCTCGATTTCTTATGGCAATTTTTCAATGTATCTCAGGCAACTGGTAAATCCTATACTCAAAGCTTCGCTTTTGTTTTGCGCTCAGGAAGCTAACAATTCACAATACGGTTTGTTCCCTTTGTCCATCCAGAAGATCCTATTGTTGGGATAGCTCCCCGGCCCTTCTGAAACATTCAGGTCTATTTAAACGAAAATAGAAGGCTGTCCAAACGATGAGGAAGGCTATTCCAAAGAAATTGATGATTGTTCGAATGGGGAATAGTGTACAATCCCATCCAGACATGTAAAAAAAACAGAAAGAGGCGGTCTCCTACGCTTGCTTGCACAAACATATGAAACCGCCTCTTTATTCCTTTATTAGAATCATCAATTTACCGCTTCCTGAAATACTTACCCAAAGACTTTCCAGCTTTTTCGTAAGCTTCTGACAAGCGTTCGCCGGTATCAAAGTCATAGCCGCCACCAGTACGTCCGGGTACATTATCTATAGAAATGCGAGCAAGCACTTTGTCGGGATTTGCAGCTTCCACCACAATAGCTTCACCGTCTATAAACGCATCTCTGCGGCTGATGCCAATGTTATAACCGGTTTCGGTATGTGTGGTCTTGAAGATCAGGGTGTACTTTTCACTGCCATCGTCCGACAGTTCGATATCCGACTGCTTTTGAAACAGTTCTTTGAAATGAGGAGCAAAACGCTTTTCGCGGTCTGCTACCCAGCTTTCTGCCCATTTATCGCCTTTGCCGGGCTCCTTCTTGTTGTATTCTTCTTTTTTCTTCGCTATAAACTCTTCTTCAGGAATGTCCTTGGTGGTGCAGGTCATACCTGAATAATCAAATTGAATATTGAGTTTTTTCACGCCTTTCAGCGCATCAAGATTTCCCTCCTTCATCTTGATACGCTGTCCCATGGCGGTCGAGGTGACCAGCAGAGCGATCAGTCCGAGTGTAAAACGTAGTGTTTTCATGTCCCGTAGATTTTTGAGTAAAGAAAGATTGATACATCGTATCAGGAAATACCCACCAACCCTGATTTTTAGTCTCAACACCTTCCGTTGCAAAAAGTTTACGGAGGTATGATTTTACTGCTCATTGCAGTTCACTTTTAAAACCATATTTCTATGTTCTACCACGTGAAAGAATTGCAATTTAACGCAAGGGTTTCCGGTCCCGACCCTGCGTTTGCTACCCTATTGCTGGAACAATTTGGCGGAGCCAACGGAGAACTGGCTGCAGCACTGCGGTATTTCGGACAGGCTTTTGCAGCAAAGAAACCTTTTCCAGACAAGTACGATATGCTGATGGATATCGCAACCGAGGAATTCAGTCACCTGGAAATCGTTGGGGCTACCATACAGATGTTGTTGCAAGGGGTAAACGGAGACTTGAAAAATGCGGCAGAAGAGTCTGAGATCATGCAGATGTTGGATGGCAAGGCAAAAAAGGAAGAACTGATTCATAAAGCTATGGTGGCTCCGGAATTCTTTGTGCAAACTGCCGGTGGACCTGCCTATACCAACAGCCAGGGTGTTCCGTGGACCGCAGCATATATCAATGGCGACGTTCAGGGCGATCTTACCAGCGATCTGCGCAGTGATATGGGTGCAGAAACGCGCGCGAAAATGGTTTATGAATACCTGATGCAGTTTACCAACGACCCATATGTAAAAGAAACGCTGCGCTTCCTGATGACTCGTGAGGTAGCGCACTTCCAGATGTTTGAAGCTGCGCTGGACACCATTCAACCTGGCAATTTTCCTCCGGGAATCCTTCAAAGCGATCCACGCTACAGCAATCTCTATTTCAACATGAGCAATGGCACTACCATCCGCGGTCCCTGGAATAAGGGAGAAACATCGCAGTTGGGCGAAGAATGGCAATACATAGAAGATCCGATCCGGATGGTAATAGAAACCAATGGACTGCTGGCCTGTGAACCGCAAGGTACCGCGCGTACCATGAAGGGTACTGATGAAATTGATTTCGGATTGAGTCGCGAACGAAGTGAAGAGATCAATACCAAAGTGCCTATTGGTGAACAACAATGGAATCCGGCTTATCCGGAAAATGGCAATGCACCGGAACCCAAAGCCTAAGCAACCACGCATGACTGAAACAACCCAACAAACAGACAAATCCAAAACCAGTATAGCAGCGGATCGCGTAGCACTTGTGTACTACACCGATCCGCTATGCTGCTGGAGCTGGGCACTACAGCCCCAGCTAGACCAACTCCAGACAGAGCTGGGCAAAAAGCTTAGCATCCGATATTGTATGGGTGGACTAATACCCGACTGGAATGCGTACTATGACGAAACCAACTCCATCAGTCGACCGATACAAATGGGACCGCTGTGGATGGAAGTGCATCATCGTACAGGCATCCCTTTGCACGATCGGATATGGATGACTGACCCGCCCGCTTCTTCCTACCCTGCCTGCATTGCAGTAAAAAGTGCGGGACTTCAGGGAGAAGAATATGAACACCTCATGCTGCACATTTTACGGGAGGAAATCATGCTCAAGGGCAGGAACATCGCAAAGACGGCAGTGCTGCTTGATGCCGCTGAGCGATTGCCTCATGGATTTGATCAGGCACAATTCAGAAAAAATTTGTTGAGCATTTCAGGTATTGAGGCATTTCGTGAAAACCTGAATGAAATAGCATTGCAACATATCCGGCGATTTCCTTCACTGAAAATTACGATTGGGACAAAATCTGTGTTGATAACCGGATACAGAAAGTATGAAGTGCTGCGAAAAGCTATCGAGTCAATCGCCTAAGGTAAATCAGGCGAATCTTCCGGCTGAAGAAGCATACCTTCACTGGCACAAGAGCGCTATGACCAATCTCATGTTTCGCGTGGATTGACCGGCGTAATCTTGCAGAAAATGAAGCGCATGGACTTATTCACTTCGGCAGGCCAGTCATACAATTATCCACAGTATATAGAACTCACTCAAGAGCTGGTAGATGAAGGGAAAACTACCGGACCCGACCAAAGCGAGGACTTGATTGAATACACCAAACTTAATCTGCAACGCATGAGGCGCTGGGAAAAGACCTTCTCTGTAAAGGATGAAGTCGCCAGCAAAGCACTACAGACAATACCTCAAACCTGGTGGATCATCACCGAACCCTGGTGTGGTGACAGCGCGCAGATCATTACCCAACTGGGAAAGATCGCAGAAAGCAGCAATGGCAGGATCGACATGAAAATCATCCTTCGGGATGAAAACCTTTCTATCATGGACCACTATCTAACCCATGGCAGCCGCAGTATTCCTAAACTGATTGCCGTAGATAAACAAGGAAAGGAATTGTTTCAATGGGGACCCAGACCTGCTTCTGCACAGCAAATCGTAAGTGAGTGGAAGCAGAATCCAGGGGAAAGAACCTATGAAGACCTGAAAAGAGAAGTACACCTCTGGTATGCCAGAAACAAAGGTGAAGAAGTGCAGTCGGAGATATTATCGAAGCTGGAGATGCATTCCGAATAAAGATGACGTTGTAGTCAACGTTCTATCTATTTCCTGCTATCATATTACCTCTTCATTGGGCTAAAGACTTTGCGGACTCTACGGTTAACTCTTTCGCGCTTATATTATCTAACGGTAAATCACGCCAAGGTCTTGCAAAGACTGCTAAACTGCCTCAGAGCTGTAAACTTGCAACTCATTGTAGAGCGTATCACGTTCTACCGGAATTCTTCCCACCGCTGTTATCAAATCGCAAAGTTGCTCGGTACTCATGGAAGGCGTCTGTTCCTCGGAGCCAGCCATCGAATATATCTTAGTAGTATCGTCGATCGTACCATCCAGGTCATTTACCCCAAAGGAGAGCGTCAGCTGAGCACTCTGGCGTCCCAACATGGGCCAGTAAGCCTTTAGGTTCCTGATATTATCCATAAAAATGCGGGAGATCGCATAGAGGCGCATATCTTCTATTGTGGAAACTTCCGGCACTGCACTCATATCATTGTCCTTGTTACGGAACTTCAGCGGTATGAAACAATTAAATCCACCGGTCTTATCCTGCAATGCACGCAGGCGACTCATATGATCCACGCGGTGATGATAGCTTTCTATATGACCATACAACATGGTAGCATTGGTGTGCATGCCGAGATTGTGCGCTGTCTCATGTATTTTCAGCCATCCGTCGGCATCTACTTTATCTGCGCAAATCTGTTCGCGAATTTCGGAAGCAAATATTTCTGCCCCGCCACCGGGTAAAGACTGCAATCCGGCGTCTTTCATCCGCTGCAATCCCTCCTCTACTGTCAGCTTCGCCTTGCGGAACATATAATCCAGTTCCACTGCTGTAAAGCCTTTTATGTGAAGCTCCGGTCTGTGTTGTTTGATTTTGCTGATCAGTTCGCAGAAAAACTCCAGGTTCATTTTAGGATGCACACCACCCACAATATGCACCTCCGTCACCGGCTGACCGTCATAGCGCTTCACAATATCCAGCATTTGCTCCTGACTTAATTCCCAGCCCTCATCGCGATGCTTATATTGTCGCGAATAAGAGCAGAAATTGCAGGTAAACACACAGACATTGGTAGGTTCGATATGGAAGTTTCGATTGAAGTAAACCTTATTTCCATGAAGGCTTTCTCGCACATGATTGGCAAGCGCTCCTACAAAACCCGGTTCCCCCTTCTCAAAAAGTAAAACGCCCTCCTCTTCGGTAAGGCGTTGCTGCTCGCGCACTTTTTCAGCTATCGTAAGCAATCTTTTATCCAGGCTTGTTTGTTCGAGTATATCTGAAAGCGTCATTTGATGACCGGTCATTGCAAAACTATTTTCCTCGTGATAATTCCGTCGGCAAAAATACAGCGAATCATGTAGACTCCTTTAGAAAGCGGGGTTAAATCGAGCTGATAATTGGTAACGCTATTATCAGTTACATCTATTATTTTCACAACAGATCCCACGGCGTTCACCACGTGTAGCGTCTGGGGTCTGTCAGTGTCTGTAAAGTTTACAAAGATTTTCCCCTCTGAAGGATTGGGAAAGACCTCTACACGAACTTCTTTATCAATGTCTGCTGTACCGGTAGGCCAATCCAGTAATTCAGGGTGTTCTGTAAGCGACTTGAGCACGCCCGCTGTTAGCTGGTTATATACAAAAACCGCTTGTCCCTGGGTAAACATGTACATGGAAGCATCATCGGTGTAGTCCATGAAGTTCATCCACATAATACCAGGACTGTTCGGACTACAAACATCTGTAAGCGGAAAGGGAATCACACCACCCGCAAAAGACGCATTATATGTTGGAGCATTTTGTGGAGGCGTATCGGCTATGCCGTCATCGCTGTCTCCTGAAGAAGGACAACCACTCCCCAATCCGAAGATATGTTCCAATTCAAAGAAATGAGCGACTTCATGTGTTCCCGTCCTGCCTCTATCGTTGGTAGAAGGGTTGAAAAAATTTATTGAGCCACCTCTGCGTCCGAAACAGCCATAGTCGAGCACCAGACCAAGTTCCTGAAGTGTGTAGCCCAGGTTCATATAACTGGGAGGGACCGTATAGCCCAAAACACCATTTTCTGTGATATCAACTATCCATATATTCAAATAGCGATTAGGATCCCATGGATCTAATCCACCTGTTGAAGTTGATTTGGGGTCGCTTCCTCCGTTTGACAAAGCACTAAATGACGTTACAGTTGTGGGTTGTATTTCCACACCATTGGTCGACGATCCATCGGGTTTGCGATGAGCGAGCCCAAACTCTATATCAAGATCAGCAGACAAAGAAGCGAAAGGTGCCGGCACTTTTGAATTGTCGGCATTTGTCCTATTAAAATCCTCGTTCAAAACTGCTATCTGATCAATCGCCCTTTGCAGAACTCCGGAGTTTCCTCCCAACTGATTGATCTTAGACTCAGTAAGAACAACATGAAATACCACGGGAATCTTTGCCACCGCTGTAGTTTTAAACTGCGGTTTTCGGGAGAAAGTTTCAGCACCCAAACGTGCATATTCCCGCTGATGTTGTCGGATACGCACATACTCCGGATTTGCATCCAGCTTTTGTTGAAGCAGTATCTGAGTTACACATTTGTCCTGAGCAGAAGAAGAGGCTGCTAAAAACACAAAAAAAACCGACAACAGCAAAGTTCTCATTACAATAGATTAAGGCTACTTACCTTTTCGGTTGTTAATCTCGTCACGGATGGTGATGGCACGTACGTAGTCTTCCTGCTCAAGTACCTGCTGCAAAAGCGTATTCAGTTCTTCAAGTGAAAGGTTTTTAAGATCCTTATCACTGGTCACTTTCCCGGTACCTGAAACAGATGCTCCTTCAGATGACTCAACCGATGCAGGTGCGCCACCTTCCGATTGATCGAGATATAGTCCTGCTGCTTCCAGAATGTTCTCGTAAGTATAGATGCGACAGTTGGCACGAACCGCCAAAGCCAGTGCGTCAGAGGTACGGGAATCAATTTCCACAGTTTCTCCGTCAAGTCCCTGACAGAGCAGTTTTGCGAAAAAGATGCCTTCCTCCAGTTTATAAATCACCACTTCGAGTAAATCGATACCAAAAGTAGCCATGAAATTGGCGAACAAATCGTGTGTAAGCGGACGACTCGGCTGCATACGTTCCAAAGCGACTGCAATAGCCTGAGCTTCAAAGCCTCCGATAACAATAGGCAAGCGTCGTAAGCCGTTTACTTCGCCTAATACAACTGCATAGGAATGGGTTTGTGTAATACTGTGAGATAACGCTACAATTTCCAGTTCGATTTTTTTCATTATTGTGGTCGCCTTTCAACAAAGTAAGTCTTGCAAGGTACTGATTTTCCAATTAATAATTTTGCCATTAGAAGAGTGTAGGAGCCTCCGGATCTTCGTCTGAAGCCTCTGTTTCTACCAGCAATTCTATGTCCTTCAGATCGTTTCCAGCAATACGTGTGCCAACGGTTTTCCAGCCGGTCACATCTATTTTTTCATGCAGGCTGATCTCCTCTTCTGCTAATTCCGATTTCTTCTTTCCCGTTCTCAGCAACACTACAGGTTCGGGGTGCGTAGTGACCAGTTTAAGATAATTATCCTCCCCTTCCCGGATGAAAGTATACTTATTCTTCAACGTCTGCGCTTCGACAACAAAACGCTTCGCGTTGAAATTTCCCGTCTTGGCGTCGAAATAAACAGCGGTGACGATGCTTTCCGGATTGAACTTCTCAAGCAAAACAATTGAGTCTGTTTCGTAGCGGTTGGTAAGCTCGAAATCGGTAAGCTCATAGGAGCCGTCTTTGTAGAAAACAATGATTCGGTCTCCTTCTTCAAACCGTCCCAGCAATCTGCCCTGCCCGTCTCTGTTCAGTCTTCCGATCGTTTCGTCGTACCATATCTTCGGAGCAGAAAGTGTAGACTTTCCTTTCTCTTTGAGTTTAATACTCTTGATCGGATATTTAGTAACCTGATTTCCCTGTGAGCCGCGACCTTTTATATCCAACTCCTCGAAATAAAAATCGAAGACCTTATTACGTGCTTTACTACCGGGATGCAGGGTAATAGTGATCACTTCGGCTTCTCCGTTGGGATTGGCACTGAAGTAATGCACTTTGCTGTTTGGATTTCCCTTGGTAAGATCATACTCACGATCTCTGGTGATAGCGGTAACATTAAAGCGTTTACCATAAGATATGCCCGTTTTGCCATCTACGTAGATCATATTGTACGTCATCCGCTCATCATTCTTCTGAAACACTGCCAGATAAATGATGTCCTTTCCTACAAAGGTTTTTTCCGCAACTTTGGTTACCATCATTTTTCCGTCCTTGCGGAATACGATCACATTATCCAGATCGGAGCAATCAAAGGCAAATTCGTCTTTCTTCAAAGAAGTTCCGATAAAGCCTTCTTTATAGTTGACATACAGCTTGGTGTTAGCGATGGCTACATTGGCTACCCTAATGGTCTCAAACGGACGAATCTCTGTTTTCCGCTCACGCCCTTTTCCGAATTTCTTCAGCAGCCCTTCGTAATAGCGAATAGCATAATCATTCAGATACTCAATGTTGTGCTTCACCTCAGCAATCTCTGCTTCTACTCCTTTGATATGCTCATCTGCTTTAAAGGAATCGTATTTGGAAATACGTTTGATGCGGATTTCAGTCAATGTCGCGATGTCTTCGCGGGTTACTTCACGGCGCAGCTTTTTGATATAAGGCTGCAAACCTTTTTGAATCGCATCCAGGACGCCTTCCCAGGTCGTTTCTTCTTCTATGTCGCGATAAATCCTTTTCTCGATGAAGATCTTTTCTAATGAAGAGAAATGCCAGTCTTCTTCCAGCTCCCCCAGTTTGATCTCCAGTTCCTTATGCAACAATGCTTTTGTATGCGCCACTGAATGCTTTAATAAGTCACTGACGCTTACAAAATGTGGCTTATCGTCTATAATCACACAGGCGTTGGGTGAAATAGAAACCTCACAATCTGTAAAAGCATACAGTGCATCAATCGTCTGGTCGGTAGATACGCCCGGCGCCAATTGGATCAGCAATTCCACATCTTTGGCGGTATTGTCTACCACACTCTTTATCTTGATCTTACCGGCGTCGTTTGCTTTAAGAATGCTGTCTACCAGTTGAGAAGTCGTGATTCCATAAGGCACATCTCTCACCGCGATGGATTTCTTGTCCACCTCCTCGATCCTTGCCCGCACCCGCAGTCTGCCACCTCTCGCCCCATCGTTGTAATTGCTCACGTCAATCATACCGCCTGTGATAAAATCGGGGTACAACTCAAACTTCCTTCCCTTCAGATGTTTGATGGCTGCTTCCAGTATCTCGCAGAAATTGTGAGGAAGAATTTTGGTGGAAAGCCCGACCGCAATGCCTTCCGCCCCTTGCGCAAGCAATAGCGGAAACTTCATAGGCAGCGTTACCGGTTCGTTCTTTCTGCCATCGTAACTCAGTTGCCAGTTAGTGGTTTTCGCGTTAAAAGCCACTTCCAGCGCAAACTTTGAAAGACGAGCCTCTATATAACGTGCGGCCGCTGCAGGATCTCCTGTGCGAACATCGCCCCAATTGCCCTGCGTTTCAATGAGCAAATCTTTTTGTCCCAGATTGACGATCGCATCGCTGATAGACGCATCGCCATGCGGGTGATATTGCATGGTTTGTCCAATGATATTCGCCACCTTGTTGAAGCGACCATCATCCATTTCCTTCATGGCATGGAGAATACGTCGCTGAACAGGTTTTAGTCCATCTTCTACTGCGGGAACTGCACGTTCGAGTATCACATAGCTGGCATAATCGAGAAACCAGCTTTTGTACATGTCGTTGATGTGAACGGTACATTGCTCGCTATGATCATTCTGTCCTTCCATCTGCTCAAAGTCAATTTTGCTGCAAGGATATTAAAATATGCAGACAATAAAAAAGAAGGGAGACGACCGACATGTTCGATTATCCCCCTATAAATCGCCCTCCCTGCTATTTTCAGCTATGGGTTTCAGAAGCTATTTTTGAACGAACAACCTTTTTTGATATGCACCGTTTATTGATTACTTGCCTACTCATGCTAGCTCATGCCGCAACGGCTCAGCACAAACAGATTACCCTTGAAGACATTTGGAAGAAAGGGACATTTCGGGTGAAATCGGTGCCGGGATTTAATGCGTTGAAAGATGGGAAAAGATATACAAAGATTGAAGAAGCTGAAGGAAGACAAGTGATAAAAGTCTATAACCTTGCTGAAGGCACTGAAATAGAGATTGTGTTTGACAACAGTCAGAAGATAGGCGGGAAACACCTTGTAATAGACAACTACAGCTTTAGTGAAGACGAACGCAAAATGCTGATCTTCACAGAGTCGGAAAATATTTATCGGCGTTCGGTACTGAACCGTGTTTATGTTTATGACCGCTCAACAAAGCAATTGCAGCTTGTAGAAGAAGATAAAGTATTGCACGCCAGCCTTTCTCCGGATGGAAGCAAGATCGCTTATGTAAAGGACAATAATCTTTATTATAAGGATCTTTCGAACGGACAAGTAACTGCTGTAACCACCGATGGAAAACGCAACGAGATCATCAACGGAAACTGCGATTGGGTGTACGAGGAAGAATTTGAATTTACCAAAGCTTACGATTGGGCTCCCGATGGCAAACATCTGGCGTTTTATCGCTTCGATGAACGCGATGTCCCTGAATACACGATGACCGTTTACGACCATCTCTACCCTACTCCTTATAAATACAAATATCCCAAGGCGGGTGAGGCTAATTCCATTGTAGAAATAAAAATCTACAATCTTGACAGCCGCACGACTGTAGATACAAAAATCGACCCTTACAAAGACCAGTATATTCCCCGTATCAAGTGGACTAAAGATCCCCGAAAGCTATGTATCTACCGGATGAACCGTCACCAAAATAAACTGGAACTATTGTTGGCGGATGCGAAAAGCGGACGCACATCAGTTATTTATACTGAGAAAAACAAATACTACATCGAGATCAACGACAACATTCAATTTTTGCCTGACAATGAATCTTTTATCTTCAACAGTGAACGCAGCGGATACAATCATTTCTACCGCTACAACTGGAAAAAAGACAAGCTTATTGCACTTACCTCCGGTTCCTACGATATAGATCAACTCATTGGTATTGATGAATCCCGGGAATTGCTCTATTATACAGCTACCGAAGTTTCTTCCAGAGAAAGACATCTTTATTCCGTCGACTGGAATGGGCGTAACAAACGTTTGCTGACACCGGAGCGCGGCACCCATGCCATCACGCCCATCAACGGCTATCGTTATTTTCTCGACAAACATTCAAGACTGATGCAGCCGCCTGTATTTTATCTGCGTGATGCAAATGGAAAGATTGTACGCATCTTAGAAGATAACAGCGCGCTGAAAGAAAAAATGAAAGAATACGATCTTGGAAAAATTCGCTTCAAAAGTGTTCCCGCCGCTGACGGAAAGACAAAGCTGAATGCATGGATAATCACTCCGCCCGATTTCGACAGCAGTAAAAAATATCCTGTATTGATGTTTCAGTACAGTGGTCCGGGTTCACAAAATGTTGCAGATCGTTTTCCGATAGCAGATTTCTTCTGGCATCAGATGCTTGCGCAAAAAGGATATATCATAGTATGTGCTGATGGTCGTGGAACAGGTTTCCGTGGGGAAGCATTTAAGAAATCTACTTACCTGCAACTCGGCAAACTGGAAAGCGACGACCAGATTGCAGTGGCAAAACATCTGGCAAAACAGCCTTATGTAGATAAGGAACGTATTGGCATCTGGGGCTGGAGCTACGGAGGTTTTATGAGCAGCACCTGTATTCTGAAAGGCAATGATGTGTTTAAAGCAGCGATTGCAGTAGCGCCTGTAACCAACTGGCGTTACTATGACAACATTTACACAGAGCGTTACATGCGTACACCGCAGGAAAACCCCGGTGGATATGATGAAAATGCTCCTGAAAAGATGGCACATCTGCTGAAAGGAAAATTCCTGGTAATACATGGTACCGGCGACGATAATGTGCATTTCCAAAACGAAGTAATGTTCGTCGATGCCTTGATCAAAGCCAATCGTGAATTCGACAGCGAGTATTATCCCAACAAAGCCCACGGAATTTCCGGAGGCAATACCAGACTGCACCTGTATAAAAGAATGACTGATTTTATCCTGAATAATCTTTAGTTTTCCGCCTGAATGACGAGGCTGGAAACTGCTATTCTGAATTGGGCTCCTGTCCGTTGGTTGTTAGATTATGCGAAAGGCACATACCCTGCCGGTTTCGAGGGTATGTCATTGTACGACGTAGGACGTTGGTTTTTCAGGGAAATACAAAGCAACAAACTGGATGAACGCAGCGCAGCGGTTACCTACAACTTTCTGATGGCCATTCCGCCAACCTTGCTGTTCCTGTTTTCGCTGGTTCCTTATTTACCTCTCGGAAATGTTCAGGACACGATCGACAACACCATTCTTCAGGTATTGCCCCGTACCGATGTTCGGGACAGCCTTATCCGGGTAATTGATAATTTTTTGAGCAATGAACGTCGCGACCTGTTGTCTTTTGGTATCCTTCTGGCTTTGTTCTTCTCGTCCAACGGTATGATGGGACTGATGCGAAGCTTCGATCGCTCGCTGCCGGTGTATGTCAAACGAACCAAGTTTCAACGGCGATGGACGGCAATTAAGCTTACCGTAATGCTTGTCTGCGTAGCACTGATTTCACTGGTGGTACTCATCATACAGACCAGCGCAGTGAATAATCTGCTTATGCAAATCTTCGACAGCGTCATTGCGGTTAAGATGCTCAGTCTCTTCATAGTATTAGCCATTGTCTTCTGCAGTATTTCCATTATTTACACTTATGGTCCGTCCCTCACACACAGGTTTAAATTCATATCGGCAGGGAGTGTTTTTGCCACACTCGCAAATGCCGTGACAACAACTGTTTTCTTTTTTCTGGTCAATAATTTTATTCATTATAATCAGGTTTACGGACCTATCGGCACGCTGATCGCTTTTATGGTTTGGCTGTGGCTGAATACGCTGATCATTTTGCTGGGATATGAACTCAATGTCAGTATTCTGCTGGCACGCTCTCAGCGTGAACTGCCTAAAGAAAACATGGGCAGCCCAACAGGGACGTAAACCTGAAACTAACGACAAAGCAAGATGAAAAAAACGATCATGATCACCGGTGCAACATCCGGCTTTGGAAAGGCAATTGCAGTTCAATTTGCCACTCATGGATATAATATCGTTGCTACAGGCAGGAGGCACGACAGACTAGTACAACTTCAACAAGAACTTGAAGCAGCACACAATATTACAGTTACAACGCTTTGCTTTGACATTCGCGATAAAAAGCAGGTTGCAGATGCAGTACAGTCGTTAAAGAAAAATCATCGCAACGTTGACATCCTTGTAAACAATGCCGGTCTTGCAGCTGGTATGGCACCTATTGACCAGGGCGATACAGACGACTGGGATCTGATGATCGATACAAATATTAAAGGTCTCCTCTACGTTACACGCGAAATGTTACCCTTGTTGAAAGGCTCAGCCAGTCCGCATATTTTCAATATCGGTTCTACGGCAGGCAAAATGGCCTATAAGAACGGCAATGTTTACTGCTCAACCAAGTTTGCAGTAGACGCACTCAACCAGTCTATGCGCATTGATTTATTACCTTATGGAATCAAGGTAACAGCGATTAATCCTGGCATGGCCGAAACAGAGTTCTCTTTGGTACGTTTTAAAGGAGACGCAGACAGAGCCGGGAAGGTCTATGAAGACTTGCAACCACTGCGCGCTGAAGACATAGCCAACGTTGTGTATTACTGTGCTACCCTGCCACCACATGTTTGCATCAACGACCTGACGCTGACTTGTACCAATCAGGCAAATGCTGTTTATACCGTGCGAGACTCGGAGAAGATCAAATAGTTTACCGCTTAGTTTTTCTCATTGAGAATGTCGATCATGAGGTTGAAAGCGTCCATGGAATTAGGATTGGTGAGTTTCAACGGCTTTACGATATAGCCGGAAACACCAAGAGACTTTGCAGTATCGCGGTCAACTTTTTCCACGGATGTGGTAATCATAAAACATTTGAGATGTTGCCAATCAGGCGTTTCACGGATGACCTGTAACAGTTCAAGCCCGTTCATTCTGGGCATATTGATATCAATAAGCACAAAATCCGGAAGATTTTCTTTACCGTCTTCCTGAAGTTGCTTCAGCTTTTCAATAGCCTCTTCGCCGTTTCGCGTTTCGTGCAACTGATAAAAAACATTCATTTTGTCGAAAGTGCGCTTAATGTTCATCACATCAAGTTGGTCGTCTTCAGCAAGCAGAATCTTAATCAATTTGTCCATCGTTTATGTTTTTTTCCAGGTAAAAGAAAAAGTCGAACCCACCTCGGGTTCAGATTCAATTGTTATGTTTTCATCGCGTGAATCCAGTATCTTTTTTATGATCGACAGCCCCACCCCCGTACTCTCGAAGGTATCTCTGTCTTTAAGTGTCTGGAAAATGCGGAAGATACGCCCATGATATTGCTGGGCAATACCGGGACCATTATCGCGCACAAAAAAGACATAATGATCGGGATACTCCGTATAACCGATACTCACCTCTGCCCTTTCCTTATCATTATATTTAATGGCATTGCTGATAAGGTTGGCAAAGACCTGATACAAAGGAAGTCGTTCGGTAAATAACACCGGCATGTTCTCCTGTACATGAAACGAAACAGGAACATTTACACTGACGTTATCACGAATTGAATAAACAAGTTCGTTTGTATCTACCTGTTCCTGAGGAATCGTCTCTTTGTCGATGCGCGCGTATGAGAGTAAACCTTCAATGAGATTTTCCGCCCGAACGATTCGTCCCTTAATAAGCTGAAGGTAATCATTGAGTTTGGGCGAAAGATCGTCCTGATGGTCTTCTTCTATCCAGGTAACCACATTGTCAATGCCCCGTAAGGGACCTTTCAGATCGTGCGAAACGATGTGCGCAAACTGATCAAGCTCTTCATTCTTGCGCTTCAACTCTGTAATGTTTTCCGACAATGCACCGGACATTTCATTGAGCGATCGCGACAACTTCGTTAGTTCATCGTTGTGCGTATCATTGATCGTCTGTCCATAATTACCAATGGCAATCTGATTGGCAAAATTCACCATCAAGCGAATACGCGAAGAAATGCGATAAGTAATGTAAGCAATGATGATCAGGCTCAATGCTACAGAAAGTGCGGTGAGTGAAAAGGAAAGCGTACGGGTTGTCCGAACCGTCTGGGCAAGCTCTTTTCTGCGAATGTCCCGCATCTCATATTCATAGTTGCTGAACACACGAAATTTCTCCTGCAGCATTTTATGGAGATCCTGTTCGTGCCCGGTAACAATCTTTTCGTGATACAAATGCTTGTAAAACCTGAGATTGCTGTCGCTCACCGTCGACTGCGCTTTGGCCTGCCTGAGTGGCTCGGCAAAGGTTTCCACCCATTTATTGTGCAAAACAATGATCTCATTCAGTCTTTCCTTCTGAATGGATGTATCGGGCAACATTTGAGAAAGTTCTGCCAGTATCCGCTCATTGTCGCTGGTAACCGTATCGTAAGAATCAATGAAATAACGCTCGCCCGTAAGCAGAAAGCCTCTGAGTCCGCTTACCATATTCAGGACATTGCGCTGGAATCTTGAAATATTCCGCAACATTTCACCTGAAGTCTGTACATATTCGTTGTTCTCCTGAACCTCCTCACTCTGCTTATAGTTCATGTAGGTCGTGAACGTAAAAAGAGCCAGTATAAGGATGAAACTGAAAAAAATGTAAACAGATATCTTCATGGCGGTGCAAACAAAAATAGGCTTCCGGACAGCAAATTCTTCACTATCGTGACCTGAAATTCCACGCTTCTATCTCATGAAAAAAGCAGGGTTTGCTTTCTTCTTTCATTACCAGGTTATTATCAACGAGGGCGGCGATTTAAATTTATGCTTAGAATATTCCAAATCTCGCCTGACATCGCGAAATACCACTACGCAGCCATTTTCCTGCACTCCTCAGCACAGCGTTGGCAGATCGCTGCGCATTGCCGACAATGTTCATTTTGATGCTTCGCACATTCCACACTGCAGCGCTCGCAGATGTCTCCGCTCAATCTGCAAATATCTTTTACTGTTTTTCCATCGATACTCATCACCTGTGCAGTGGTATAGCATAACGCTGCACATTCCATGTCGAGTCTGATACATTCTGCCATCATGCTGACATCCTTCTCTTGAGTGCAGGCACTTGCACAATAGTTACAAATCGAAGCACACTGTAGACAAATATCAATACAGTTTTTATAGTCCTGATAATTTTCCATTGCTAATGGTTTTCAGGAACAACAATAAAATCATGCAATAACACAGTGCACGCCTAAACCGCAACCGCAAAATCTTAAATTACTTCACTTAACATTTTGTTAACAAAATTAGGACTGCTTTTAGCGTGGATTGGTCATTCCTGAAGTTTATGCTTCAATATTTAGAAACTCTTAGTTAATACGGCGATGAAACGATTATTCAAAAGGATACTATACGCTTTAACACTGGGTATTTTATCTCTTACAACGGTAGCGGAACTAAAGGCACAGCCCGGCGTTTCGGTAACATTTCAGATGTTCTACGATCAGCTGGCTCCACACGGTCAGTGGATAGATGATCCGGAATACGGTTATGTCTGGGCGCCCAATGTAGGTGGCGACTTTCGTCCCTACTATACCAACGGACGCTGGGTAATGACTGACTACGGAAACACCTGGATCTCAAATTACGACTGGGGTTGGGCGCCATTCCACTACGGAAGATGGACCTACGATAGTTTTTATGGCTGGGTCTGGATTCCCGGAGATCAGTGGGGACCGGCATGGGTATCCTGGAGACAGGGGGGAGGCTATTATGGCTGGGCGCCACTTGGACCAGGCGTGAGTGTGAGTGTCTCTTTTGGTAATAGTTATTATGCCCCCTATGATTGGTGGACTTTTATCCCCTATCAACACATTTACAGCCCAAACTATTACTCTTATTGGCGCGGACCACAATACAATACAACCATTTTCAATCAAACTACAATCATCAACAACTATTATAACAACCGTTATATCTATGGTCCGGGAAGAAGTGAGGTGGAAAGACACGTCGGCAGGGTAAACATCTACCAACTCAGAGACAACCGTACGCCCGGAAGGGCTGCGATGCGCAGAAATCAGGTGACTCTTTACCGGCCCGAGGTAGTGCGCAACGACAGATCCGGAAACAGGGAAGCTCCCCGGCAGGTGGTACGTGCCCGCCGTCCGATCGAAACTCATAATGCAGCTACTACCGGCGCAAGACAAAATGTAAACCGTCAGAACGAGCGAAACCGCGATGTACCTGCCCGCGAACGCAACAACAACCGTCAGCAAATAGAAAGGCAACAAAGCGAGAATGCCAACCGGATTCGCGATGCAAGAAGAGAACAAGAGCGTGCAAGAGAAGTGCAGCAAAATGCGCGACAGGATATCCGTCAGCAGAGGAACAACGAGAGGATGCAAACCCGCAATGAACAGCAGCAACGAATGGAAAGGCAACGGGAAGATATGCGCGGACAACGGGAACAGATGATGCGCAGAGAAAACGAACAAAGAATGCAGATGCAAAGGCAACGAGCAGAACGAGACCAGATGATGAACCAGAACAGAGCACGCCAGGAGGAAATGCGCAGGCAGGAGATGAGAAACCGGGAACAGATACAAATGCAGCGTCAGCATCAGATGCAGGAGCAACGGCAACAACAAATGCAGCGACAACAACAGATGCAGGAGCAGCGCAGACAAATACAGGATCAGCGTCAGCAGCAGATGAGACAGCAAAGGGAGTGGCGACGTCCCGAACCACAACAACGAATGGAGCGTCAGCGAATGGAACCTGCCCGGCAACGTGCCCGCCCGGGTGGCAGAGAACGATAAAATAAAATGGTTAAGAAACTGTAATGCCTCCGACAACCGTCAGGGGCATTATAGTTTATTTTGCGGCCCGGGTGCTTCGAACTTTCCTATGCTACAGTCCATAAGATGAGTGGAACTTTCCATGCCGTTCTTTTATCCAAACCTTATGGGATTTCTCCTTGAGAACCATTGTGTATCTGCTGCTGCAGTTTAGTAAAGCTCGATGTTTTTGAAACTACTGGCAATAAGCTTTCGTCTTTTTTCCGCTATTGACCTTAGTATTGGGATATTCGATATCAAAGATTTTATTCGAAGTGCAATTCTCCCCCGTACATAGTCGATCTCGCTACTGAATTTTGGATTTTCCGTACAGGGCTCAGGATGAATGCAACATAAACCGCTAATCAGGCCGGCTTTCTCATAAGCGATCCAGTTATCTGCTGAGCACTTTACCACTGCTCCATGATAGTTTAGTAGTCTTTCAGCCACTTCCGCACTTATAATGTAGGCTCCGGCTCTCGCGACGCCCCAGGTTTCCTGCGGAGTACATAACTGATAATTTCCTTTCTGTAGGTTCGGCCTAAGTCTTAATTTCCCCTCACGGCACCAGTAATAGGTCAGCAAGGTAACCTGATCGGGGTGTAGATATTCTTCAATACCGTTTATCAGGGCATTGAAATCCTTTTGGATAATGCAATCATCTTCCATGATAATTCCATACCTGTGCCCTGATTTCAGCAGTTCGTCGTATGCCTTGAGGTGGGAAAGTGTACAGGCAACTTCCCCTTTTAAAGTATCTGGTGCAGGTGCAATTTTATCAAAATGCTCCTGGGTAATCGTTCTTGCATCTACAGCCTCAATGAACCTGTGTGGCATTCCGAGATTCTGTAATTGCTTTTGCATCTCCTTCTTCCGCACCGTGCTACGCGCCAGATTGATGATGTAGGTTTCCATATAGGTTGATTAAATTGGATTTTGCTTTTAGTTCCCGTATTCTCGATGCCTTAAATTCGTACCCCCAACACAGATTCCTTATTGCACAACTTTCCAGGCTGCTCATTCGGCACCTTGCTACATGGTAGAACGCTCGAGGTGGGGGATCCGGGTGCTTCAACATTTCAAGAGGATCAACATTATTGGCTTTATTAGTATATACTTTACATTACCGTCAGCCCAAGATTTCGTTTCACGCTCGTCAATATTTTCGAATGCATAAAAATAAAAATGGAATTTTATTTCAAGTATGTTCGCTAACAAGGTAACATCCCGTTAACGACAATTACTTTTATATGCTACAAATCTCTATTTTTTTAGCCTGCTCAAATTTGGCAGACATTTACCAACGAACTGAAGTCAGCAACATCCCCCGGTTCGCCTTAGTCTCCGGACTTGCAAGCTGGGAGTTGGATATCCGGTGCAAATTGCGCCATGCGAAAAAAGCAGCAGTATTCCGCTATCTGGCAACGGTAGAAGGAAAAAACTTTGCGGCAACAAATCTTGTAGCAGAAGTTGCTGCTTCGTATGAAGCCCGCTTTGAACTGATTGAAACAAAAATGCAGCAACTAAATGCTACGTAAACATTTACCGCGCGCTTGGTGGTGGGTGGAACTGATACAATAATACATAGCCGGCATTCGAACCGGCTATGTATTTACAAGTAAGAAGAAAAGAATCCAATAACATTCCTGATAAAACAGAAATGATACGATCTTCTGAGTTATGTTATTGTTTGCCGTTCTCTTCAGCAGATGTCGTCTTTGCAGACACTACTGCCAATTTTGGCAACCTGATAATACGCATCCACGCCATCAAGCGAATGATTGGATACACAGGATCGATCTCATGCCAGCGTTTACCAAAGTTTACAGCTGAAGGGCGCTTGTGATGATTGTTGTGATAAGATTCACCAAGCATCAGTATATCGATAAAAAAGAGATTGCGTGAGGTATTCTTCAATTTAAAATTGATGTAACCATACTTGTGCGCAAACCAGTTGATCAGCGCGCCATGAAATGCTCCCAGCGTTAGTAATACCGGCAGTAACAGATACATCCACCAGCTTGTGGCAAACAAAATGAACAGGATAAGATATGCAGCACCCCACAACACTCTGGAAGGAGTGGAATTTGCCCAACGGTCGAAACCTTTCCATTCAGGAAGGTTCTTCAGATAACGAGGATCTACCTCCATGCGATCATGTACTACATCGTTATAGTAACGACGTGTACGCAGCATCATGCTGACAAGGTTGGACGAAAATGCCGGAGAGTGCGGATCAAGAGGGGTGTCCGTATGGGCATGATGCAATCTGTGCATAATAGCATATGCCCGGGGACTCATATAATGCGGACCCTGCGTGATGTAAGTAAATACAAAGAACACACGCTCCCAGCCTTTACTCATAGTAAAAGCGCCGTGCGAAGCATAACGGTGATGAAAAAATGTTTGCGCAAATAGCGACAAATACCAAACGGTAATGAAAAAAATGATGATAAACATACTACCTTTTTGAGGTGATGAAAAAATGATCAAGAAAGGAAGTACATTATGAAAAGCATTGCGTTGGCGGTGTGTGCAGCAATTGCCAAAAGAATGGAATCGTATCTTGACTGTTAACTGGGATGAAAGTAGGGAATAGAAGGTTAAGGAAAATACAATTCGTTTGCTTCGACAAACTCAGTGACCTCACTTCGACAAACTCACTTCGACAAGCTCAGTGCTTCTACAATATGGCTGTAAGAAAAAAAGGTGAAAGTGTTCATGAGATAAAGGCAATCTTATACCATTGTCTTAAGAAATCTGACAATACGGTTTCGACTATCCGTATCGGGTATTATTCGTATTGGTAAATAACTTTGAGTAAGCTCAGGCAGAAATAGCTATGGAAAAGATACTGTTGGTAGAAGACGATGTTACGCTAAGCAGAAATATTACGGATGCGCTGGTATCCGAAGGTTTCCAGGTAGAACCGGTATTCGACGGAGTACTGGCAGACAAACTTTTGCGAAGGAATCAATACAGCTGTGTGATATTGGATATAAATCTTCCGGGAAAAACGGGATTTGCAATATGCAGAGACTTAAGACGGTTTAATACTACCCTACCGGTCATCATGCTTACGGCTTTTGATGACCTGGAAGACAAGGTTCAGGGGTACGATTGCGGTGCCGATGACTATCTCACCAAACCATTTTATACCAAAGAGCTATTACTCAGAATCCGCTCATTGCTGAAACGAAGCCAACAGACAGGCGCAACAGGGCAACAGTCATCTCTACTGGTGGCAGGCGATATCATCATCGATCAGACATCCAGGCGGGTAACGCGGCAAGGTCAGGAAATCACCCTCACGCCCAGGGAATATGAAATACTGCTAAAACTTGTGCTCTCAAAAGGCGACCTGGTGTCGAAAAAAGAACTGATAAAAGAGATCTGGGGCACTACACTCGATAGCAATACCAACACCATAGAGGTATATATTAACTTCCTTCGGAAAAAACTGGATAAACCTTTCGGCAAAGATTCCATAAAAACAAAAATCGGCTACGGCTATTATCTGGATGAGCATTAGAAAGAAAACGCTGATTTACTTTCTTGTCAGCATTTCCCTGTTGACGGGACTCGCCTTTCTTTTTGTGTACATACTGGTTTCTCAACATCGCGAAGAAGAATTCCAACAGCGTCAGAAGGAAAAAATCATCACCACTTTAAAGCTGCTCACGGAAATAAAAGACATCAATGAAGAGCTGCTCCAATCAATGGATATTGTCACCATCCATAACCTCTACGACGAAAAACTATTGATCTTTGACAAAGACAAGCAACTCATCTACTCAAGCATCGACGACACCCCGATTCCTTACTCCGCCGAGATACTCCGCTCGCTGAATGCAAACAATCCCTGGGTAGAACGTAAAGACGGACTGTACGATGTGGTGGGCGTTTACGTAGAACACAAAGGAAGAGTTTTCTTTGGCATCAGCAAGGCTTATGACTTTTCAGGCTACAAAAAACTGAAATACCAGCGATACGTTTTAATCTTCACCTTTCTCGGAATAACGGCCATTATCGGGGTGGTGTCTTATTTTCTTGCTAAAAGAATCACGCATTCCATAGAAGAGGTTGCCCGTCAGATCAATCAATTCGACTTTAAAGACAATCCCCTTCCCATCGTTATTGACCAGAAGAACGATGAAATTTCCCTGCTGGCGCAACGTTTCAATGAACTGATGACAAAATTATCTGAGGCTTTTTCCTTTCAGAAGCATGCCATTCATCATATCTCCCACGAATTGAAAACGCCATTGGCTATTCTGGTCTCCAATTTTGAAAGAATAGAACAGGAAACAGACAGAGAGAAAATCATGGAACTGATAGCTGTACAGAAAGAGGGAACGCGAAATCTGAGTGAAATCATCACCTCACTGCTTGAAATCGCCAAAGTGGAATCCGGCAACGAACTTCCCAAATCATCTGTTCGCATTGATGAGATGATCTTTGACCTGGCAGATGAATTGCATCGGCTTCATGCAGACTTTTTGTTTTCAGTCGAATATGCACAATCCACCGAAGACGATGATTTGTTGACACTTCAGGTAAATCCTCCGCTGATACGTGTTGCCCTGATGAATTTAATGCTGAATTGTATCCGATATAGCGACAACAACACAGCCAGCATCGTACTTACACCGCTGCCTTCCGGTCTTAACATCAGTTTTATTACCACCGGCGCCACCATCACGGAAAACGAACAACAGTTTCTCTTCCGGCATTTTTTCCGCGGCGCTAACAGCCGAAACAAACCCGGGTTCGGTCTGGGACTGGTTTTGATAGACCGTATCATCCGTCTGCATAAGGGTTCGATCTCCTACTCGAATAACGGCACTACTGTTAACACTTTCACAATTGCACTCCCTTTAATCTGATTTTATGCGGGTTTAAGGGGTTTTTAAGTCTGATTGGAGGTTATTTACCTCAAGGAGACTCTTACATGATTTTCAGATCAGGCTTTTTCATCTTATTAGTCCTTACTTTCCTCAGCTTTCGATCTTTTGGTTCAGACACACTAACCCTGACACTGCATCAGGCAGATAGCATCTTTCTTACCAACAACTATTATCTGCTGGCGGCTTCCATGAATGTAGAAGCGCAAAAAGCCAAAATCCTGCAGGCAAAGCTATATCCGAATCCAACCTTTACAGCAGATATCAATTTTTATGACCCTCAGAACGACAAATGGTTTCATGCAGGAAAGACCGGGCAGAAAAGCTTTCAGCTCGAACAGTTGATTACACTCTCAGGCAAAAGAAAATCCGAGATTGAACTGGCGAGGATAAATGCAGACATTGCCTTGCTGGAATTTCAGGATCTGGTACGACAACTCAAATTTCGTCTGCACAAAAATCTGTTCGCTTTAGGCCAGCAACAACAGCTTCTGACAAAATACAATACCCAACTGGCGCTACTCGACAGTCTGATGTCCGGGTATGAATCGCAGGTTCGCAATGGAAACATGCCACTAAAAGACTTCATTCGCCTGAAAAGCGAATACCTGGAATTAAACAATGATCGCGCAGATGTACTGAAGGAATATTTCGAGGCTCAGGCTGATATTCAAACCTTGCTACAAGCCAGCCAGACAATCGTATTTCGTTTTTCGGACAATGAAATCAGCTCATATATCAAGATCAAAGACCTGGAAGAACTCATTACCAGCGCACGTACACATCATCCTTACCTGCAAATATCCCGGGAGAACAAAAAACTTGCCCATACCTATCTCCGATATCAAAAACAAATGGCAGTGCCTGAAATCAATCTTTTCAGTTACTACGACCAGCGTGGCGGCGCTTTCGACAATCAGATCAATACAGGTCTTTCGGTACCCCTTCCGATATGGAACCGTAATCAGGGAAATGTGAAAGCCGCGCAGTACGAGATAAAAGAGGCAGAATATCAACTCAACGCAAGGGAGCAGGAGCTGCTTGCCAACCTTCGAAACAGTTATCAGCTATACATGCATACGGTAAAAGAATATCAGAAAGCTTCAAGACTATACGACAAAGATTTTGAGCTCATTCTCAAAGGCGTTTATGACAACTTTCAAAAGCGAAATATATCGTTGCTGGAATTTGTCGACTTCTTTGAAGCATACAATGAAGCGGTAACCGAACTGGCAAGAATAAAAACACAGCTTGTCACTTCTGCCGAACAACTCAACCTGAACATAGGAATAGATGTTTATTAAAACATTTCAGACAATGACACATTCAGCAAAACATTTGCTACGGAAATACATTCTGAGCTTAGGTATTATTTTCTCTCTGTTCACTACCCTGTCTTACACAGCCTGCAAAGAGAAGCAACCCGAGGTCCCGATCAAAGCCTTTTCGCTCAGCGATACCATGATGTCTCGCTGCTCCCTTTACCGGGCACAGACAAGAGATGTAAAAAATGAAATTCGTCTCTTCGGAAAAATAACCGCAGACAATAACAAACTGGCACAGGTGTATCCTGTGGTGGGCGGTATTGTTACAGACATCCGTGTAGAACTGGGCGACCATGTAAGACAGGGGCAAATTCTGGCAACAATCCGGAGTAGTGAAGTGGCACAATTCCGAAAGGAAAAGATGGATGCACAGAACAATGTTGCCATTGCTGAAAAAAACCTTCAGGTAGCGAAAGATCTTTACGCAGGAAAACTCAACTCCGAAAAAGATGTCATAGCTGCTGAGAAAGAACTGGAAAAAGCTAAGGCAGAACTGGCACGTATGGAGGAGGTGTACAAGATTTACAATATAAAAAGCGAATCGCTATACCATGTCGTAGCACCTATCAGCGGCTTTGTAGTCACCAAAAAGATCAATAAAAACGAACAAATACGAGCCGATGTCACCGAACCACTTTTTTCCATAGCCGAGATCAATGAAGTATGGGCGTTGGCTAATGTGAATGAGAGTGATATCGCACGGATAGAAGTAGGACAGGAGGCAGAAATTCATACAATTGCTTTTCCCAAAGAACCTTATTCGGGCAAAATAGACAAGATATTCAATGCCATAGATCCTGAAACCAAATCAATGAAGGTACGGGTGAAAATTCCCAATCCCGACCTAAAACTAAAACCTGAAATGAATTGCACGGTAAGCGTGCATTATACCGAAGGGAAAAAGATGATTGCCATTCCCTCGTCATCTGTAATCTTCGACAAAAGCAAGTATTGGGTGATGGTTTTTAAAGACCGTCACAATATAGATACGCGCGAAGTTGCACCATACAAAACCTTAGGAGACACCACCTATCTGAAAAGCGGATTGCAGGAAGGGGAAACGGTGATATCGAACAACAGATTGCTGATTTACGACGCGTTAAACGACTAAACAACCCATGAACAGGTTCATCAGAAATATCATTGCCTTTTCACTCAAAAACAAATTCTTCACTTTTTTCTGGGTCAGCATACTGATAATCGCCGGAACAATAAGCTTCATTAAAATACCGATTGAGGCTTTTCCGGATGTTACCAATACACAGATTATTATCGTTACGGAATGGAACGGACGAAGTGCCGAAGAGGTGGAACGCTTTGTCACTTCCCCCATCGAAATAGCCATGAACAGCGTGCAGCGCAAAACCAATGTGCGCAGCATTACCATGTTCGGGCTATCGGTTATCAAAGTGATCTTTGAAGACGATGTTGAGGATTTTTTTGCACGTCAGCAGGTAAACAACCAGCTTCGAAATGTGCAATTGCCCGGAGGTGTAGAACCGGATGTACAACCGCCGTATGGACCTACAGGAGAAATTTTCAGGTATGTATTGAAAAGCGATTCCAGAGACACCCGTGATCTGCTTACTATACAAAACTGGGTAATTGACCGACAACTCAGAGCGGTGCCGGGTGTGGCAGATGTGGTGGCATTCGGCGGACAGGAGAAGATCTATGAAATATCTGTCGACCCGGTAAAACTTCAACAATACGACCTTACGCCTCTTGAGTTGTATGAAGCTGTAAGCAAATCCAACCTGAATGTTGGGGGCGATGTGATAGAAAAAAACGGACAGGCTTATGTGGTGCGAGGCATCGGACTGATTGATTCAAAAGCCGATATCGAAAACACCATCGTAGATATTTTCAATGGCAATCCGGTATTGGTAAAAAATGTCGCTGCTGTGAAAGAAGCCAGCGCTCCGCGTGTAGGTCAGGTAGGACTGAACGACAATGATGATGTGGTGGAAGGGATTGTAGTGATGAGAAAAGGAGAAAATCCAGGTGAAGTGCTGGAGAGGGTAAAGGAGAAAATTCACGAACTGAACAGTTCCGTCCTGCCAGCCGATGTGAAAATGGAAACATTTTACGACAGAGACAATCTGATGTCTTACTGTACGAAAACAGTGATGAAAAATCTGGTGGAGGGCATCGTACTGGTAACGGTGATCGTGTTCCTTTTTATGGCAGAATGGCGAACTACGCTGATCGTGGCGCTCATCATTCCTCTGTCATTGCTCTTTGCCTTTCTGATGCTGAAATTAAAAGGCATGAGCGCCAATCTCCTTTCTCTGGGCGCAGTAGATTTCGGCATCATCATAGATGGAGCTGTGGTGATGGTGGAAGGGCTCTTTGTCGCACTCGATCATGAAGCGCATAAAAAAGGAATGGAGCGATTTAACAAGCAGGCAAAACTGGGACTGATTAAAACTACAGGAACCCAAATGGGAAAGGCTGTTTTCTTTTCCAAACTCATCATTATATCTGCGCTCCTTCCAATTTTCGCTTTTGAAAAAGTAGAAGGCAAGATGTTTTCCCCTCTTGCTTATACCCTGGGTTTTGCATTGCTGGGTGCACTGATTTTCACCCTCACACTGGTACCTGTTCTCAGCTCTGTTTTACTGCGAAAAAACATAAAGGAAAAGAACAATTTCTTTACCCGCACGGTTAATTCGACTGTGGAAAAAGCCTTCGCCTGGACATTTGCAAGAAAGAAACCGACATTGATCGTTGCCTTTACCTGCTTTATCCTTACTATCATCTCTACACGCTGGATGGGAAGTGAATTTCTGCCACAGCTAAATGAAGGCGCACTCTGGGTAGAAGCCAAAATGCCTATGAGTTATTCGCTCAGCAATACTGTTGATATGGTTCGCGTGCTGAGAAAGGAGTTGATGAGCTTTCCTGAAGTAAACGAGGTGCTTTCACAGACAGGAAGAAGTAACGACGGGACTGATCCAAGTGGTTTTTATTACGTGCAGATGCAGGTAAACCTGAAACCCAAAGAGCAGTGGGAAAGAAAAATCTCGCTGGATGACCTAGTGGAAGAAATGGACAAACGCTTGCGCAATTACCAGGGTATCAATTACAACTACTCTCAGCCAATTATTGATAACGTAGCAGAAGCGGTGGCAGGAATGAATGCTTCGAATGCAGTCAAAATCTTTGGCGATGACCTTGACAAACTGGATCACTATGCCAATCTGGTGATACAGCAGATTGAAAATGTACCGGGCATCAAAGATGTAGGTATCCTTCGCAATGTAGGGCAACCAGAGATCAGTGTGTTGCTGGATGAAGAACGCATGGCGATGTATGGTGTTACCAAGGCAGACGCACAGGCAGTGATAGAAATGGCAATCGGTGGGAAAACCGCTACCGTGAAATACGAAGGTGAAAGGAAGTTTGATGTGCGTATCCGTTACGACAAGGATTATCGGAAAAATGAAAAGGACATCATGATGCTGATGATCCCTACCCTGACGGGCAAACAGATTCCGCTAAAAGAAATTGCCACCATAAAACAGATAACAGGTCCGGCGTTTATCTACCGTAGCGATACCAAACGATTTATCGGTGTTAAGTTCTCCGTACGCGAACGCGATCTGGGCAGTACGATTGCAGAAGCACAGCGCAATGTCAAAAACAACATCAAATTGCCACCCGGCTATTCCATCGGATGGACCGGAGAATTTGAAAATCAGGTGCGTGCAACAAAGCGGTTGGGACAGGTCGTACCGATAAGTCTGCTGCTTATTTTCGTATTGCTATTCATCATGTTTGGCAATGCAAAAGATGCCGGATATGTATTGATCAATGTACCATTCGCACTTATTGGCGGCATTCTCGCACTGCATCTTACGGGCATTAATTTTGGGATATCGGCAGGTGTAGGCTTTATAGCTTTGTTCGGAATCTGTGTGCAGAACGGAGTTATTCTTATCTCTGAATTTCACAAACAGGCAAAACTATCGGGTGATCTGAACAGTGCTATCATCAACGCAGTTAAGGTCAGAACCCGACCGGTGGTAATGACCGCAATGATGGCCGCCATCGGATTACTTCCGGCAGCTATTAGCACAGGAATCGGGTCGGAAAGTCAAAAGCCGCTTGCGATTGTAATCATTGGAGGGTTGATAACAGCGACAGTATTTACCCTGCTGGTCTTCCCGATCGTCTATCATCGTGCCATGCGTCTTAAAGAGCAGAAACTCATAAAGAAGGTATCGTATGCTAAAGTAGCAGATTGACGATTCCAGATTTTTTCCAAATTCTCAAAGTACTTTCATCGCTTGAAAATTCTGATTATTGAAGACGAAAAGGAACTGCAGAAAGCGATTGTTGCTTCGCTGACAAAAGAACAATTTGTCATCGAAACGGCTTCAGACTATTATGCTGCCGCTGAAAAAATCGGCATCTACGATTATGACTGTATCCTTCTCGATATTATGTTGCCGGGCGGCAGCGGTTTAAAACTATTGGAAGAGCTGAAGGAGCTGGGTAAATCGGGCAATGTGATCATCATCTCCGCCAAAGATTCCCTGGACGACAAAATTAAGGGGTTGGAATTAGGGGCCGACGATTATCTGACAAAGCCATTTCACATTGCCGAACTAAATGCCAGAATCAAAGCTGTATTGCGACGAAAGGTTTTAGACGGCAAAAACACTATTGAAACCGCCAATATTGTTCTGGACCTGCAGGAAAGACAGCTTTTAGTGAACGGAGCACTTGTGCCCCTGAACAGAAAGGAGTTTGATATCCTCAATTATTTTCTGCTTAACAAAAACCGTCTGGTAGCGAAAACCGCTTTGGCAGAACATGTCTGGGGCGACAGTATAGATCAGGCAGACAACTTTGACTTCATCTACTATCAGATCAAAAACCTTCGAAAAAAATTGCAATCCGCAGGTGCAGCTATTGAAATAGAATCCGTTTACGGCATTGGATATAAAATGCGGGACACATGAAGCTACTCGACCAGTCGCTAAAGTATCTATCCTTCTCCATGCTGCTGGTACTCAGTGTCTGGGGGGTGATTTTTTATTTTAACATGCTGCGGGAGATTAAGGAGAGTATAGACGAGGGTCTGGAAAACTATAAGCGGCTGATCGTTCGGAAAGCACAAACAGATACTGCCATTCTGAACAATCACGAGTTCGATGAACGCTTTTATACGATTCAGGAAATCAGTCAGTCCCATGCACTATCAGCGAAAGACCGTTACGCAGATACGATGATGTACATGCAGGATGCCGATGATGAATATCCTGAACTGGAACCGGTTCGCATGCTTACAACCGCATTTGAACATAACGGCAGGTACTATGAACTCACGATTGTCAATTCCATGGTAGAGGAAGACGACCTCGTTAAAGAACTTTTCCGGGAAGGGCTATTGCTCTATCTGTTACTGCTGGCAAGTGTTTTGGTAGTGAATAATATAGTCTTGCAGCGTTTATGGAAACCATTCTATGATCTGCTTCAAAAGTTAAAGGCATTCCGGCTGGGTAACAGTAAGGAAATACCGAAAATCGAAACCCGTACAAAGGAGTTTCTTGACTTGCAGCAGACCATCAACACCTTGCTGCAGCACAGCATGGAAACTTATGAGCAACAGAAAGAGTTTATCGGAAATGCCTCTCATGAATTACAAACACCTTTGGCTATCGCCACCGGAAAACTGGAACTGCTTTTGGAAAAAGGAGCGCTGAAAGATTCAGAAGCAGAAACAATTGCGCAGGTGCTGCAGATCATAGAACGACTGACCCGACTAAACAAATCGCTGCTGCTGTTAACAAAAATTGAGAACCGTCAGTTTCCTCACGATCAAGTCATCTCAATAAACGATATCGTTCAGCAGGCCATAGAAGGCCTGGAAGAAATTATCGCCTTTAAAAAACTGAACTTTTCATTAGAAGGCAACACGCCCTTAACTGTCAAAATGGACAAGGCACTGGCTGTAATTATTGTGTCCAACATTATTAAAAACGCTGTAACCCATACCACGGAGAAAGGAAGGATCATCATCGACATCTCCGAGCACAGGCTGACAGTATCAAACACTGCCCATACAGCCGCACTCGATGAAGAAAAAATATTCAACCGATTCTATAAGTCGGACGCGTCATCAGGCGGCACGGGATTAGGTCTGGCTATCGTGAAGGCCATCTGTGGTTTGTATCGGTTTGATGTCTCTTACCGGTTTGCACATAACATGCATTGCTTTCAGATTGACTTTGCCGGAAAACAACGTAACCGCGAATAAAATCCTATTCCAAATTCTTTCCAACATCGGAATTTTTATTTGCAACATGAAAAAGTTCTATGTTGGTTTCGCGGTCTACGTTCTACTAACAACAATATCTTGTATCAGCAGTCTTTCTATCAAAGCACAGGAAATAGATTCCATTCGTCTGCCCAGGGTTCCGCACGCTGAGCCTCTTTACTTCGATCTCATACGCGAACCGGGAGCCCACAAAGGAGAACGCGAATGGAATGTAGGCGCCGAATTCCGTAATACTGAAACTTACAATGCTTACCCTTTACTGATAGAATATGAATTTACTCCGGTAGATCGTTTGGGTGTGGAAGTGGAAGCAGACTTCTTGCTGTTCAAGGGGAAAAATGCGACATCGGAAACCCCGAAAGACCAGATAGAAAGCCTAAGAATAGCAGGTCAATATTCATTCTTTGTTTCTCCTAAACACGGCACAAGTCTGGCCGTTGGTTATACACAGCAAGTCTATATCAACTCCTTTCAAAATCTTGGCAAAGATCGGTTGGTGACAGGCATCGGGTACAACCCTTTCTTTATTGCAGCGAAAACATGGCGCAAAAACATACACGGGTTATTCTTTCTCTCTCCGGTATGGGCGCATGATTTTGAGGAACGCAGTATTGAAGCGACCTGGTTTGTAAACAGTTCCTTTCATTATACGATCCCCGGCAGCAAACATTTCGTCGGTGTAGAGTTCAACAAGGAGATAACAAGCGATGCATTTCAGATGACCATTCGACCTCAGATGAAAATCGCATTCAACGAACATATTGCCGTAGGGTTTGCCGCAGGATTTCCCATCAATCAACCTGGCGAAGGATTCAGCTCCTTTTTCCGATTCATTTACGAACCATAACATTCCAATTTCTTTCCAGGATCCATAAATAGGTTTGCAAAAAACACAGACAATGAATCAGTTGTTCAAAGCGGCTTTTGTCGTATTGTTTCTAAGCACTCAAACTGCTCTGGCGCAGGACATTCCGCAGAGTCAGGTTCCCTCAGTCGTAGTCAACAAATTTCAACAAAGCTTTCCAAAAGCGGTGGATGTTGAATGGGAGCTTGACGGAGATCTGTATAAGGTGGAATTTGAAACAGGACTGCTTCGATACGATCATGATGCATGGTACGACCGTACGGGAAAGCTGATCAGACATGAGGAAGAGATTTCCCGAACCAGTCTGCCGGCAAAAGTGTTGGTAAAAATCAGTCAATCATTTAGTGGTTATCGAATGGATGACATCAAGAAAATTACGGAGGACAATAAAGTAACTTATGTCATTGAGCTGAAAAGTTTACTGGAAGACTGGAAGGTAGCTATTGATTCCGAAGGAACGATCCTGCATAAGGTGCGGGATTGAAAATGACAACCTTCGTAAACTTCCACATCAATGCGGGAAGTGTAGCGCATCGACTCGAGGGCTTCCGTAAAAAAACAAAGGCGCACTTTCTCAAGTGCGCCTTGCCCATTCAAACCAAAGAACCGAACCACTAGTGCTTTTCCGGCAACAGAAGTGTTTGGGAATTCATCTTCTGTTGCACCAGTCGTTTCTTTGCAATATTGCCCCAGCCAAAGCGGATCATTACTCTATCGGCGATTTTATACACCACCGGTACTACAATCAGCGTAAGGAACATTGAAGAAATAAGTCCTCCTATCACCACCCATGAAAGACCATGCTTAATGGCACTCACACCACCACTTGCCAACGCAATCGGCAACATACCAAATACCATCGCAATTGTGGTCATCAGAATCGGTCTTAACCGCGCACGGTTTGCACGGATCAACGCCTCATCGGTGTCGTAACCTTCTTCCTTACTTTGGTTGGCAAAATCCACCAGCATAATCGCGTTCTTGGCAACCAGACCAAATAGCATGATCAAACCCATGATAGAGAAGATGTTCAGTGTATTGTTGGTCAGCGCGAGTGCGAGGAAGGCTCCGATCAGCGACAGCGGCAGCGAGAACATTACCACCAGCGGACGAACATAGTCGTCATACAAGGCCACCATGATCAGATACATCAACAGAACAGAGAGCAACAAGGCAACACCCAGCGTACTGTTGGAGTCTCCCTGATTCTCTGCATCACCACCAAACTTGTAGCTTACGCCCTCAGGTCTTTGTAATCCTTCCAATTGCCTCGCAAAATCTTTCGTCACATCTCCCGAAGGGCGACCGATCACCTGACTCTGAACATTCACAGAAGCAAGCTTATCACGACGTTCCAGACGGCTTGGTCCCGATGCCTGTGTTACCGTAGCGAACTCAGAAAGTCTGATGTTTTGTCCGCGGGTGTTGACAAAGACTACGTTGCTTACGTCTTCAGCGCTGCGACGGTTAAAGTTGTCGTAACGAAGGTTGATATCGTACTCGTACTCACCCTGGCGGAACTTCAGACGGCTGTCATCGGCAGTACCGGTAAAAGCAGTTTGGAGCGTTCCACCCACGATGTCCATATTCAGTCCCAACGAAGCCATCTTATCTCTGTCGATAGCGATGTGCACTTCAGGGTTTCCTTCTTCAACTGAAAGCTTCACGGCAGTAGCACCATTTATCTTTTCCAATTCTTTCATCGCTGTCTTGGCAAACTTCATCGCACTATCCTGATGTGTACCCATTACTACCAGATCAATAGATGCACGGTCTGCGGTCCCCATGATGTTTACAGGCGTTGTCTTCACCTTAGCACCTACCAGCAACGCTGTAAGGTCCTTTTTCAAAGAAGCTGCATACAGGTCTGAGCGTTCGCTACGTTCATTTTCCGGAATCATTGTTACGGTAATCTCCGATTTATATGCTGTGGAAGAAGACATACCAAAACCATCCTCACTGCTTTGTCCCACGGTAGTGGTAATAGAACGTACCAGCGGTTGCTTCTTCAAAAACGCTTCTGCCCTCATGGTCATCTGGTTGGTTTGCTCCAGTGCAGCATCCTTAGGCAATTCGATACTCACGATAAACTGACCACGGTCGCCCTTAGGAATAAACTCTCCACCAATAAAACCGCCGCCTATCAAAGCAAAAGAAGCGATCAGCAACACCAATACCGAGATCAGCGTAATCGCTTTGTGATGGAGCGCCCATTTCAATACAGATGTTACCCATTCTGTAAACCTGTCGAGGATACGTTCAAACCAAAGAATAAAACGTTCGAAAAGGTTCTTTCCTGTGAGATGTTCGAGCTTTCCGAAACGGGAAGAAAGCCAGGGCACAACAGTAAAAGAAACCAGCAAGCTGAGCGCTGTGGCAATCACCACCGTCAAACAGAATTCACGAAGAATGTTTGATACCAGACCACTGGTAAGCGAAATCGGCAGGAACACCACGATGATCACCAACGTGATGGAAGTAACCGTAACACCAATCTCAGAAACACCATCTAATGCCGCACGCACCTTATTCTTACCCATCTCCATATGACGGTAGATATTTTCCAGCACTACAATGGCATCATCCACGAGAATACCAACCACCAGCGACAATGCCAACAGCGTCATCAGGTTGAGCGAAAAACCCAGCGCATACATACCGGCAAAGGTGATGATGAGCGAGAGCGGAATAGAAACCATTACGATCAGCGAGTTACGCATACTGTGCAGGAAAAGCAGCATCACAGCCGCCACCAGCAAGATCGCGAAGAACAAATCCTTGAGCACATCATTGGCAGACTCCAGCGTAAACTCAGAACTATCGGAAGCGACCAGCAAGTTCAGGTTTATTGATTTGTATTCATCCTGTATCTGCGTCAGCTGCTTGCGCACCCCTTCACTTACTGCTACGGCATTTGCATCTGTTTGTTTAAGTATCTGCAACACAATCGAATTTTTCTGATCCTGGCGCGCAATGCGTTCGGGATCTTTCGCAGCATCCTGTACATCGGCTACATCCTTCAGACGAATCTGAGCGCCATTTCTTCCTGTACCGATTACCAGGTTGCGCAACTCATTTATGTCTGAATATTTACCCGAAAGACGCACCAAAATCTGGTTGTCAACCGTCTTTAATTTTCCGGTAGGATAATCCACGTTGGCGTTGGTCACCAAGCTGCGGACAGTAAGCAGTGAGAGATTTGCAGCGTTCAGCTTATCTGCATCTATGTTGATTTGTATTTCCCTTTCCTGTCCGCCAATAATGTTTACCTGTGCCACACCATCAATACGCGACAGTCGTGGGGCAATACGCTGATCGATCAGATCATAGAACTCTGTGGCTGTCATTTCTGCTGTTGCAGACAACGTCATAATGGGAAGATCATCGAGCGAGAATTTGTTCAGGGAAGGCGTTTTCACATCTGAAGGCAGGCTCGACAACACAGCGTTGATCTTGCGTTGCGCATCCTGCAGACTGTAGTCCACATCTGCCTGCGTTGTAAGTTCGATGGTTACAATAGAAACTCCTTCCTGAGAACGGGAAGTAAGCTTCTTGATATTTTCCATAGAGGAAACTGCGTCCTCTATTTTCTTGGTCACCGTGTTCTGTACTTCGTCGGGACCGGCACCAGGATATACCGTTGATATCGTAATGGTATTGGTCGAAAACTTGGGCAGCAGCTCGTAGTTGAGCGACTTGTAGCTGAGAAAACCCAGCAACCCAAGTATGGTGAATATCACCACGACGATCGTAGGGCGTTTGATTGAAATCTCTGTTATTTTCATTGTCTTAATTTCTTGTGATCAGACTTCTATTGACTATTGTTTTTGAACAGAAACGGGAGTACCGTCTGCCAGATTCACCTGTCCGCTGGTAATAACAACCTCTCCTTCCTTCAATCCACCCCGCACTTCTACCATATCGCCATACACACGACCGGATGTAACTTTTTTGGAAACAGCTTTATCATTCTCAACAACAAAAATCAGGTTGTTGTTTACCCCTGCGTAAAAAGCAGCGCGAGGAATCAATATAGCCGGATCTTGTTTGGGCAGGCTAAATGTTGCGGTACCATACATGCCTGCTTTCAGTTGTTTACCGGGAATATTGGTAATCTCTACCTCAACCGGATAGTTCAGGGTTTCATCACCCTTTGCAGCAATAAAGGTGATCTTGCCCTTATAGGTTACCTCCGGATAAACACTGGTAGTAACAGGCACTTCCTGACCAAGGCTCAGCGATACTACCTGACTTTCAGGCACACCCACCACCAGCTTCAGGCGTGAGATATTTACAATCTGGAATAGCTTGGTACCGGGAGAAACATAAGCGCCTACTTCAACATACTTGGCATTTACCACACCATCAATAGGCGACTTCAACAAAGTATTGGAAGTATTTTTTTCTGCCTGTTTAAGTCTGGCGAGTGCATTACGATATTGAAGGGTCATATCATCAACCTGCTTTTGCGTAACGCCTCCTGTTTGCAAAGCCTTCTGATAACGTTCCATATCAATACGAGCCGCATTCACATTGGAACGTGCGATTTCGAGGTCAGCGCCTACCACCTGATTGTCTATACGGGCGAGCACCTGCCCTACTCTTACAGGTGTACCTTCCTTTGCCATCAGTTCGGTGATACGACCTGAAGATTCAGCACTGAAGTCGATCTGATTGATGGCAACGAAGTTTCCGTTAGCAGTAAAAGACTGATCGAGGGTGGTAAGTCCTGCCACATATGTCAGTACAGGCACTGCACCCGAAGTGCTTTCCTTTACCAGTGCGGTACGCTCAGCATTCTGTTTCTTATTGGCGTTCAGTTTCCACATGATAAGCGCTATGGCAGCAATGGCGATAGCACTATATAAAATGACTTTTTTCATCTAATTGATTATATAATTGAGTGGTGAATTCTTTATTGTAATAATGACCTTAGATTTCCTGCGGAACGGATAGTTTCGAGTTCAGCTATTTTATAATCGAGCAAGGCTTGCGTGTAACTGTTCTGAGCCTGTATATAGGAAGTCTGTGCTTCCAGCAGGTCTGTCAATGTTGCCAAACCCAGATTATAGTTGCTCTGGCTGGAACTGTACACCTGACTTGCAAGCTCTACGTTTTGCTTCTGTTCTTTTATGGTGCTGATACTATTGACAATCTGCGTGCGTGCCTGTTGGTAATTTGCCTTGAGCGAAAGGCTTACAGCTTCACGACGTTTACGCAGTTCCAATCCCTGAATCATACTTTGCTGAGTACGAGCATTTCGTCCCAAGCCATCGAAAATGGGAATGCTCAGTCTAAGACCAAACGAACCCATACCATACCATAAGGCGGAACTATTGCTTTTCGACTTGAAGTAGTCGTTGAACTCATTGGTTACCCCATTGTAGCTATAGTTGAAGAAGGCACTCAGCTTTGGATAATTCTCAGCACGGATAGCTTTTGTTTGCAGATCGCTCAATCTGATCTGTGCGTCCACTAGTTGTATTTCCGTACGGTCCTCTACGTCAAATTCTTCGGCAGGCACAAAGCCGGCAGCTTTCTGTTCAATTTCACGAAGTGAGAGATCCTCAGGTACGATATCCGTCTCGGCAGGCATGCCAAGCAGCATTTTCAGGTTAGCCTTTAATGCCGCTTCCTGATTTAGCTGTTGCAAACGTTGCGTATTGGCATTCGCCAGGTTCACCTTAATCCTGTCTAGATCAATCTTGCGTGCAAGTCCGTTGTTGTACTGACCTTGTGTAGCTTCCACGATGTTGGTCAGTTTGCTAATATTGCTATCCTGAGCTCGTATCTGTTCGCGCACTGCAAGTATTCGATAATAAATCTGCGCGGTCTGATTGATAACGTCCTCCTCCGTCTGACGAGTGTTTTGTTTGTAATAGTCACGACCTGCCTTTGCCGCTTTCAAAGCAGTAAAAACAGAAGCGTCCAACAGCGCCTGGCTGGCATCAGCATTGACGGCAGTTCCATATTTCAGTCCTACTTCAAGCGGCCCGTCCATTTGAAATCCGGGAGGCAATACCAGTACCTGACGTTTGTAGTTGTCAATAAGATTGGCGGTAACATTTACCTGCGGTAAAGCACGCGCACGTGTTTCTCTGATCTGCTGGTCTCCAACCCTTTCTTCATAGCGGGCGATCGCCAGGGTCTGATTGTGTTGTAGCGCAAGATTGAGGCATTCCCTTAGAGAAAGCCGCTGCGTTTGCGCAGATGCCAGACCCGGTATTAAAATACCTAAGCCGAAGGCATACATTAATCTTCTGATGTTCATTGTTGGTTCTCTGTTATGATTGAATTGGTAGTTATAAACTCATTGATGACATGATTTCCTTCTTCGGTAGCCATTCCTCTGAGATAGTGCGTAGTAGCGTGATGAAGCAGCTCATGCAGCGTTCCGGTTTCAGAGGCGTGTTTATGAATGGCGTCCAATTGCCAAAGACGCATCTGTGCAAGCTTTTCGGAATCCAGTTCTCCGGTAAACAAACCTTCTTGTATTCCGCGACTGATGTTACCTACTGCCAGATCCAACCCTGCTTCGTTTCGAAACGAGTCGAGCTTTCTCCATATCTGATAGTAATGTCTTTCCAGATCAACAAACATTCTGTATGGCAGACGACGATACAGCGGTTCGATAATATTGAGTGCATTATAAACCTCATGTATTGCAGTAGGAGCCTTACGACGCATCTCCAGATATTCAGTCGAAAACCAGCCGGTAAGACCTGCTACAAAGGTTTCGATCAGCTCGTACTTGTTGGCAAAGATGCCGTACAACGTACGCTTCGATATACCACAGGCACGCGCTACATCATCCATAGAGCATACCTTGATGCCATAGGTTCTGTACAGTTCCGCTACCCTTTTTAATATCGTTTCTTGATTTACCATAAAGTTGATATATCAACTGTAAAAGCAAAAAAAAATTATAGTGTCATTACATGGTTTTTGCACTTTTCAAGAAGCGCTTCCATTGTCGCACGCTCATCTGCCGAAAGACAGCTAAAGATCACCTGATCAAGTCTTACAATTTCGCTGGCAATCTTTTCAGCCAACTTTTTTCCCTCTTTAGACAACTGCACCATTTTCTTCCTTTTATCGAAAGGATCCTGTGCAGTCACTAAAAAACCTTTTCCAGTAAGAGAAATAATACTGCGAAGAATAGAAGACTTGTCGCGTCCGGTGATATCAGCGATCTCCTGCTGCGAAACCGTTCCTTTAAAGTATGGGATCATCAGCACCGGAAATTGTTCAACCTGAAGGTCAAATCCGTCTTTATTAAAGTATTTATTCGTTCTGTTTGCGATGGTCTTATGAAGCTCAAAGAAGCGAAACATAAGCACCTTTTCTCGCACATCCCTTTCATTCATAACACAAAGGTAAAACACAGTTGATACATCAACCAAATTTTTTTCAAAATGTTTTTGCAAGCTGTTTCTGAAAAAGAGAAAAAACCATTCAATAAATGGCTGTTAACTAAAGAGTTGTCGGAACGCTAAAGAGCATTTTAGTTCCTGGTTAAACAATTTGTTAAAGGATTGAGGATGCAAAATGTACTTTTTCTAAAAAATACCTATCGGTATATTTCACTATCTTTACCAATCATGGAACAGGAACTTTCAAAGGCAGGACGAACAAAGCGGTTTATCATAGAGCAAACTGCCCACATTTTCAATACAAAGGGGTTTGCAGGTACGTCATTGAATGACCTCACTAACGCAACCGGATTAACCAAGGGAAGTATCTATGGAAATTTCCGAAACAAGGACGAAGTGGCGCTGGCGGTATTTGATTACAACTTTGGAAGAGTTACAGAGTACATTAAAACCAGGATTCTGGCTACCGATCATTCCATAGAACGGTTATTAGTCTATCCTGAAATCTATCGAAACTTTTTCCGGATCCCATTCTTAAAAGCAGGTTGTCCTATTCTGAATACGGCAACGGAAGCAGATGATACTCATCCTGAATTACGCCAAAAAGTTGCCGAAGCATTGCGTATATGGAAACAGTCGATCGAAAATCAGGTAAAACGCGGCATTGAAAGAAACGAGATCAAAGCAGATGTCAATCCTACGGAAATTGCAGTAGTGACGATGTCTTTGATCGAAGGTGCCATCGTGCAGGCAAAGGTTCATAATAGAAGTACTGAACTGAAAATTGCGATGGATTATCTGAAAAAATTCATTTGTCAACTACAGAAGTAATTTTTTTCTAAACAAAAATACCGATTGGTATATTATTAATATATCGACCGCTACTATCAAAAAACGACATCCAAACTTCAAACCAAAAAATGATAAGATGAAAAAGGTGCTAGAAAGCAAAACGAAGGTCAGGTTTCACGATTGTGATCCCTATAATCATCTCAACAATTCGCGCTATATTGATTATATCATCACAGCTCGTGGCGACCAGCTCATCGAGCATTATGGATTTGATATGTACGAGCTCAGCAAAAAACAGGGACTAGGATGGGTAACCGCTCAAAATCAGATCTCGTATTTGTCGCCCGCCTTGCTGATGGAAGAAGTGATCATTCAAACACAGCTTCTTTCCTTTTCAGAAAAAAGTCTGCTGGTAGAAGGATTGATGTGGGATGAAACTCGCAGCAGGTTGAAAGCAATCATGTGGGCAAAACTGGTGCACTTCAATATTCGCACGCAAAGAAGTCAGTCTCATTCAGAACAACTCATGAAGTTATTCTCAAGCGTGGTAAATCCCCTACCCTTTCCCTGTATGTTTGAAGAAAGGGTGCTGCAGGTCAAAAATGGCGAAGTGGAAAAGTTGGGAAGTTGACGAGCTAATAAGGAATGGGACCTGAAATATTAAACCACGTCCCGTTACTGTTGCGACGTCAAAAACTTTATACCTACTATGTAAAACAAAACGAATACAATATATTTATACCTTAAATTAATTTTTATCAACTACCTCTGGTAAATAACATCATTTATGCGCTTTAAACATTTCAGTTTCCTGTTATTTGTTTTATTCTGCTCTCTGCAATATGAATCCCAGGCACAATGGACGCGAAATAAAAGTTTCAACTCTTATGGCTATCGCAATATGATCAACGGCGACGTGGTACAGGTGCTGCGCAAAAAACCATTCTCTCGTTTCGGCATCGGTCTGACTTATGCGCCTTTTTCTTCAACTTTTGAATACCAATATGAAGATGATTTGGGTGTAGCCGATTCTTTAACCTCTATTGATTCCAAAGGAATGGGATATGGATTGGCGCTTTCCATGAGTATTCCTTTTGCAGCTCCGGGTCTAAAAAGTCTTGTCGCATTTTCTGTCGGAATACATGTAAATGGATACGTAGTCGAAGCGGACCCTCTTACTATTAATGTTGAAAGAGAAAATTACCACGCTACAAGCGAGTATAGTGGCGGCGGAGGCGCCGTTTTAATCGGTGTGCCCGTAGGTTTTGAACTTATTTCCGGCGGGGAAGCCAGTCTCGACCGTGCTGATGCGTTTTCTTTCAATGTGGGTGCTGGCTTTATGCCCTCAATGGCTGTAGGCGGTATGTATGATTTCGTAGGGGCAAAGTTTCATGCTCCATTCTATGCAAAAGCAGAACTGGGTTTCCACTTAGGTATCAACTGGAAAATACGTGGTACTTATTTAGCCTCCAGTCCTACCAGCTTCAACAACATGCTCAGCGATATGGATTTGTCTTTCGGAGAACTGAAGACTCGCATGAAAAATAAAGACCAGTTTATGATTTCGCTGATCGTGCAACCATTCTCCTTCACCTGGGACTAAAACGGAACGCTATTTATCTAGCCACTCGAGAATATTTAACAACAATTCGAGGTTTTGCCTGGCAAAGGGGGCATTCAATCCGATCCTGACGTCGCCTGCTTTCTGAGCGGTAAACATTGCGGCTTCTCCGGCTACTACGATCTTGCCTGCCCCAAAGTGACGATAGGCCAGTTGGCTCATACCTCCTGCGGGAAGCATCTTCATGTCCTTGCTAAACTCCCAGGCGACTTCAGGCATGAGCAGCTTGTAGGTAGAATCAAGGGTGATAACAGAAACAGCGTCGTTGGGAATACGAAACGCCTGACCTGTAAAGGAAACAATACTATCTATGACATCGTGCAAATCTGTGATTTCACTGCGTTGCAACATGCCGTTTGCGCGGGTAAATAGATCAAACCGAGCTTGTGGCCTGTTGTATGCAAATCCGTCAAACATGGTAAAACCGAACGATTCCGCCAAAGTCGCTACCGCTCCCGGAAAAGGCATATGATCGGCTATGAGGAATAATCGCCCACCGCTACGGACCCAGTCTCCTATCTCTTTTACTTCCTCTTCAGAGAATGCAGGATACACCGGTTTACTCCATCGGGTTGCATTTTTTTCATTAAGAGCATTCGCTATCACCAGAATTTTAGCCTCCTTCAATAACTTCTGATTGATGGCTTCTGTTATGCTTTTTACACGAAAACCGTCCTGCGTAGCAATCTTCCCAAAGGGGGCAAACTTGTCTTCCAGCGTATGAAAGTTGTTATGTCCTGCATCTATTAACATCAGAGGACCTGATCCCGACTTGTACAACGGACTCTTAATCTCCGGCGAAAAGTCGCGATCCATAGCTTGTTGCTGCCCCTGTGTTTTTAGTGGGAACGTAAAAGAAAGTATTAGTACAGTAGCATTCAAAATCTTCTTCATACATGTCGTTTTATGATGATTAACAGGTGCGCGATATTTTACCCTAATACCGCAGATACCTATACATCACAAACTTATGTATTTTTCTAAAAAATCCAATATTTTAACGACATCATAGAAAGTTTTAGGCTAAGGTGTCTGCCGGCGTGTCTAGTCCGTACTTCCTCATAAATTCATTCGTAAAAACTTCACGTACCGGAAGGGTAAGCAACTGCTCACGAGCAGTCTTCCATGATTGAATCCTTTCTGATCCATACATTCTTACCAGCCTATCGGGCGTCATCTCTCCCTGCAATTTTCCCCAATGCAAGGCGAAAGAAATACCTTGCTGTTCCAGTCGTTGCAATACATGCTCAAATACGCGGTGATTTCCTATAGAGTCAAGACCGTCTAATTCTACCACACAGGTTTGGGAAAAATGCGTAAAACCCAGAGTTGCTTGCGTGCCCTTTACAAAACGAACCGCTACTGCTCCTGCAAATGCTTCCTCACCTATCTGTTCCAGAACCTCGTGCAGCACATCAGGGATACTTTGCGTGGCTACCGCAAAGGCAAAGCTTGCTACGTTTCCGGAAAAGCGCGTATCGCGGAAAATGGCACCAATAGACATAGGTTCCCAAATACCCTGACGAATGTTTCTGTCGAATTCGCGGGTAGTGGCATTTCGTACATGGTTGTAGGACATATCTTTGCCCAAGGCTGTCAGCAGATTTTTCATCATCCAAATAAACTCCGGTGAAGGTCCCGGATCATGCTCCCCACCGTGTCGCACAACATGCCCGAGAGGCACCGGTACCTTGTAGAAAAAAAAGATATGCAGCCCACTACCATCTTTTACCGTATAAGGATTCATATTCATCTCCATATGGTAGAGCTCATGTTCTGGAGTGCTTTCAGGTATATCGGGCAGCAGAGTTCTCATTCTTGCAAAATCGAGACCGGCAAGGGCTTCGAGCAGTTCTGTTGAATACGTCGGTGGCGTGATACGGTATTCCTTTAGAAGAAAAAGAGGATCTGTTTCGATCATCACTCCATGAATGATACCGAAGGATCCGAAGCTCACGACAGCAGCATTAAAGAGTTCGTCGCTGCGTATCGGAGTCGCTCCCAGCCAACTGATGAAAGCATCGGATGCCACCGGATAACTCTCACGCTCCAGCCACACATGAGTATCGGGTCCGGTCACCAAATGTAAACCTACAATCGCATCGTGAACGGCTCCGGTAAATAGTGCGGCACCATGTGTACCTGTTGCAGTGGCACCTGCTATAGTTTGCCCATTGCTCCCACCGGATGCCTTAATACAACGCGGAGGCTGGGCGTCAATCTCGAGTTCTTTGTTCAGACGCGCGATTTGTACCCCACATTCTACAAATTTGAGTGCTGCTGAAGATTTGCCCTCAGCAAGATAAGATAGCGAAACATGTATATCATGGATATTGAAGATCAGGTCCAGTCCTTTGGTTTGTATCATTCCGCCATCACACATCGCCACAGGCGACAAAGACCAGTTGGCGCCAATCGCCCGTAGTGTATATCCTTCCTGAATAGCATGTTCAATGAGCCATTGCATATTGTCGGTAGCACGATGATACAGAGCGCTGGCGCTTAGCTGTTCGTCTTCGTGGTGCAAACGCCAGGATCTACCGGGAGAGAAGCTGTGCGAAAAATTCTCATGACAGTTTTTCCATGGAATGTCTGGTGTGTACGGACTGATTCCGGGACGCATAAACAGGTATTTTCAAGTTAAGGTTTGCGAAATTCTATTTCACTGCTGCCGGTACGCTGTGCACAGTCCCATTCAATACGCTGGTGAACTGCAAAGCCAAGGCTAAGGAAACCAAGAATCACGTCATGAGGTTTAGTCGTTACTTTAAATCGGCTAATAGTAGAGTTCGGACAAACATTGCCAATTACATAACGGTTTTTCCCTCTCCATAGAGAGTTCGTAACATTGGCACGGTTGCCAAACTGTTGTCCGGAAGCTGCACGATCGACCGTCGGCGATTCAACCTGAACCACACGAATCACACTACAGTTTTGAAAACCGGCCACAATGACGGCGAATAGCACGAGCAGCATAATTCTGCGGAATAAAAAAATAATGGATGGCTTCATAGTGTATCAATTAAGCGTCAATACTCTTATAAGCGAACCCGCTCTTTGTTGAAGATACTGAAGTTAAAACCTAGTATAGAAAAGAAACTGTTTGCCGAAAAGTAAGGGTTATCAAAGTTCTTTCCGATGCTCAAATTAATGCTTAAGTCAGGGCTTACCATATAAGAACCCTGTGCGGCGATCCTGTAGGTAACATCTCTGTCGATTCTTTTCAGATTTTCATCAAGACTTCCCAAGTAACGACTTTCTGCGCGATACCAGCGTACCATCGCCTCTATGGAGACATTGAACTTATCCGTGGTTTTCTGATAGCTTAGTCCTGCATCGAAATTGGACTGTGCAGTGTCTCCATTTTGAAACATATAACGGGCTGTGAACGTAAACAGGTCCGTCTCACTTACATAATTAGAAGCATTAGCCCATACACCAACTCTATCTGTGGTATTGCCTCGCGAAGTGATAAAACTTGCAGCGCCTGCAAATTCAAGAATAAAACCACGTCTTTGTTTGTTTAGCACAGCTACGTTCTGTTTGAGTTCTCCCAATGAAGCTTCCCGTAGCTCATTGAGCTTTTCCAAAAACTGCTGGATATCCGGAGCATCGTCCTGATAGTCAGCAATTATCTGCGATGCCTGCGCCCATAGTTCATTGATAATATTCCGATCAGTTCCGCCTCGCGACAAGGTGGTATCTATCAGATTCATAGCTTCTTTCCGGGATGTCACCCTTCCACTTTTCACCAAACCAATCGTAGCACCGATGGCTCCTATAATATTGCTTTGCTTCAAAAGCTTTTCTTCCTGCGCTCTGAGCTCTGGCACAGGCTTTCCATTTATCAATTTAAATCTCAATCCGCCTCCCAACTTATTGTCACCGGAAGCAGAATCTTTTACGGTGGCAGCAGAAAGACTGAAGCTTTGTAAAAAAGCCTGTGAAACATCAGGGTTAAGATATTCTTCACGAGGCAGCGGACGACTTTTCCACCAATATGGAGTTACTTCCAGTCCCAGGTTCATTAAAAGATTTCCATTCTTATCGAAGGAGTTTAGAACATCCGCTGCCAGATCCTTATTACTTGTGGGGCGCATAACGGAAGCGGGCTCAAAGCCTAAAATGCTGAAGGCCGGACTGGACGGTATCGTAAGTTTCGGTAGCTCGTCCTGCGCTCTTGCCCTACTTCCAAGTCCGGACAAAGCAAGCAGAGCAATTATGAAGTACCTCATGGGATAATAAGATTTAGATTGTAAATCACTGTATCAAGATGATTTGGGGCTTGGGATTTGTACCAGCCATACTCCTTCTTATACGTCCCTTCAGTCACAACCACGAGAATACTCGTCCAGTTAGTCTCCTCCAGAATATCATGCACTGTAGCAGATATAAGAGATCTCTGCCCTTTTACATCTGCCTTCTTCCCCAATTTTACTTTGTTATTAGAACCTTTGTGTTCTTTACCAAGAAAAACATGGTGAACACCCGGTTGACCATCGCCATATTTCACATCAACAAATATCTCCTGGTCTGTAGTGACGGGTTCATAATAGTCGTCCAGATCAACATACTTGATAGCCATAATTTTTATTTTTTTTTAGATGAATGCCTACTCTATTCCCTTTTCGGCTTCCGGGGTGGTATACTTACTACTGATCAGTGGAGTGGTTTCTATTCCCCAACTTTGCCGTTATCTTGTTTGTTACATAAGGCGCTATACCCAGCCCCAATGCGATCAGTACAGATCCAAGTCCGCTCAAGGAAGGCGCACAGCCGGTACATATGTAATAGTAGATAAAGAAAGAAGCAGCCGATAATGCGACGATACAAGTAAGCACTCCCGAAAGCAAAGCGATCAGACGGGAAATACTCGGGCGGTATTCCTTTGCCGGAATCTTATCGGGCTGTTCCTGTTTGATGTAGCCTTCAGACACCTGAAGTGTTGGAGGGATAATATCCGTAGTCTGTGTATTTGCAGCAAATTTTTCCAGGTTCTCCCGTGTATATTGAGGGTTGATGATCGTTAACAAGGGAATTTCATTCTCCTGCAATGCTTCAGTAAGCCGAAAACTCCTTACAGCAAAAGCTATGATAAGAATGGCAATCAGACCAGCCACAAAAGGAAGTACCACCAAAGCTACCTCATGGCGTTGCCACTGACGATTAGGATCACATTCAACGCACGTAGTCTTTGCCGCTGCAGAGTCATTTGCAGCCAGCAGCTTAACAAACGTGACAGAATCCCGCAAACGCATACTGTCTAACTTCGAAATGCGCTGGTTGATCTGAGACAGGGTATCCTGTATGGTCTGCCCTGTGGCGGGACCATAAGAGAAAGTCAAACCCAGAAAGAGTGCTAGTAAGGTCAAAGATCTATTCATATGAGTAGCTTTATTTATTGTGGAGGTACTTCTAAATGATTTTGTCACCTGTCACAGGTTTTTTCCCCGCTGCGCGAATGTTGACAGCCTTGTTCAGCAGATCGAACCAATAATTGCTGCCAAGCTGCAGGGCAAAAGTGGTAAGCAGCACACCCATTAGCTTTATGAAAAAATTCATCCCTGACCATTCGTCAATGGCTTCGTTCCAACTCACATAACCAAGACGATAACCTGCGTACTGCTCGTAGACTATCGCTAGCTTCTTTATAGGCTCCACTGTCGATTTTGCTCCTGAATCTGCAGCTGTCGGAGATTTCACCGATGCTTGAATGACAACTCTGCCGGCTGTGTCTGATATTTTCACCGAATCGCTAGCAATGGCGATATGTCCTGACAACACACCTTCACTGATCTTGCTGGCGGTCTCACGCAGTTGTTGCGGATTTCTTAGCGTGTCGTTTGTAATCTTTACAGTATCAATATTTAGAATCACCGCCAAACTCAGAGAAAGCGTGAAACTGATTTTTCTGATTTTTCGTTTGTACCAACCACTTACACGATCCATAGCGCTGTTGTAGAACTCCTCGACATGTGCCAGTATCAGATCCAGCCGACTTTTATCAGCTACAACAATTCCATCTGTCTGAAGAATGATTATTTCAAGAATTTGCTTTATAGAAGAAGGCAGCGGACATTCAGCGCTCCGCACTTTTTCCAGCATTTCCGTTGTGGTGAGACTCTCAGCATCGAGACTGCAGTGAAATAGTATCGTTTGGGCAAAATTTCTCGCAGGGATATAGGCAGGATATCGCTTATTCTTACGCTGAAGACTTTGTACAAAAGGACTGTTCTGAAACTCTGTGCGTATATATCTTTTCCAGTCCTCGTGGAAGAACAGTCGCAATAAACCTTGTTGCAGAGTTTTGTTGCGTAAACTCAGCCTGCTGGCGATCACTTCATTCAATGCGGAAATCATCAGACTTCCAATGAAATACGTAAACGAGAGCAGGATGACAAGGTTGATGACGGGACTATCTTCCATGGCTCCTTATTTCAACCGAAAAGAATATCTCGGCGTTGATCAGGTTTCTACTTTGGCTGCCTGTACGTGCATCCAATCGAAGTTTCTGGCTCTTCCAAGACTCACCCATCCCTCGGCCTCCCAGATTTCCCACCACCGCACATATTCCGGACGGGCAAAACTTGCTCTGTCACGCCCCCACCGAAGTTGGTTGTTATCCGGGTCGAAGTCTAACGCTATACCCCAGGCATGGGTGGATGGTCGTGTACCACCCCTGATAGGACGATCGTTAAAACAGCCGCCAAAGACATCCAGTCGCAGCCGTGATATTTCTCCCGTTCCGTAAGTAGCCTTCACCCGTGATAGTACCCGGTGAAGGCTGTCTTTGACAAGTTTGTGGCAGGTGATTTTCTTTACCTCGGTAAAGGGTGGAAAGGAAAGTTTCATAGGATAAGGTAACTCCAGTGACGTTAGGTTAGTTGCTTTCTTTCCAAAAAAAGTTTCCAGAGCGGCGGGGTTGTCCAGGGGCCAATTATTCGGGTTTACCGGAGAAATTATCTCCTCCGGACGCCATGGAGCAGGTGTTGTTCCGAAGAGTATTTTAGATCGTAGTTGTTCAAAAGCTATATCGGTATCCGGTCCCCAATAGCCATCAATACCACGCGGATCAAAGCCCTTAGCTTTTGCTTCAAGCTGTATCAGACCCACTAATTTTTTTTCCAGCGACCAGCTTTTGGGTAAGCCACTCACGGCATTCAGTGCTGCCAGAGTTTTTGGTCCGGCAAAACCGTCTATCTCATCCCGATACAATCCTTTCAGCGCTAGCAGGTGTTGGGCGAATTTGATATTGTCGGTGGTAAGCATGGGTGGTAAATCGTGAGTAACCGTTCGGATTTCCTATTTACAAAGATGAAAACACTGTTAGAGGCGCACAAGGTGAAAAGATGAAAACAGAAAAGTATTATCCGCAACAAAAAATTGCGTAAAGACGCAATGCCGAATGTGCTGATAGTTTCCTATTGCACTTTTAAATCTTCCAATGCCCTAAGTACATTTTTAGGACGGTAGGCGGAGCCAAGCATTTCCATTCTCTTAAAAACCGATTCATCTATAAACGCATCCTTGTTGTTAACGGTGATCGCCCGATCACGGCTGCCCAGTAAACGATACAGCCAATTGAGGCTATTGTACATCGTGCCATCACACGCATCGGGCGCTTCCAAACAGGAAGCATTCATATGCAACCCTGTATCATTTGCCTTACGGAAGAGCCACCGCAAAGGAATATCGCTAAGCGCACAATCGGGATACCCTCCGCCCACATTCGAATGAACGCCCGGAAACCAACGCTGCTCCAGCGTCTGGTTTATGCCTGCATCGTTACCGCTCCGCTCCCACCAGGCAGGCTCAAAGGTTTTTCGTTTCTCGTCAACCGCAAGCGCATGATAAGCGTATTCAACAATACTGCTTAGAGTGGTATCATAGAAAGCGTATTTCCGTTTGTTATACCATTGAAAGGAATGCAAAGGCAAACCGAGACTACCCACCGTATCCCAAACGCCGATAAACTTTATGGAACGTACGACATAACTATGTGCTCTCCTGAATCGAACTGCATTGCAATCATTCGGACCAATATTTCTATTGCGATAGAGCCCATAAGCCTCGGCTATCATGTCCAGATCGTTGGTTTTGATGATGCCGCATTTTCTTATCAGTCCCGCAAGACTCCGGGCAGTATAGGCGCCACGACTAAAACCGAAAAGATAGATAGCGTCTCCCGGCTCATAGTTCCAGCAGATGAAACGGTATACATCTAAAATATTCTCGTCGATCCCTTTTCCTGTAGCACCATTAAACATCCTGACCAAAATGTTTCCGCTGGATCCGATTCCAGGATCGTAAAATTTCACCTGCGGCACTCCCCTTGTATCGCGCTTCTCAATGCAGTCGAAAAGTTTCTGCACATTGGTTTTGATCACCTTGCCGTTTTCACGAGTATTTGGCTTATTCCAAGTACCGTCGCTACAGGTAATAATGCGTTTCATGTGTCTTATTTTCAGATGAATATTTCGGAGTCCTATCCGTTTTTCCGGTATCTCCATAGCATGTGTCCGGCCAGCACAATAGAAGACATCAAACCCAGGCTCTGCGCGAGAATAATGATCCAGTCGCCTTTTATAGCACCGTAAACCACCCAGGCACTATGGAGCAGCCAGGTTAGCAGATTTAACTTCAGGAAATAAGAATAAGGCAGCGACCTTTTGATACTGAGGGCCACCTCGCCGGGGAAAGCAAATACCCGCACAAAAACGGCAAGAAAAAATACGCTAAGGGCTATAATGAGTTCCATTGTCATTGCTTTGCTTTGCAACACAAATCTCAGTTCATGAGCCAGCATCTGCAACGTGAAAACACGCAAGAGCAAGGGGTAGTTTTCACATAACAACTTGCATCAGGCAGAACTTTCAATCCTGAAAAAGGCCTTTTGCCTCTTTTCCTGAAATCCCCCATTTTTTCACGCGCTTCTTTTCCGTCATATATTGAGTTTTTTTTACCAACTTGGCGAAAAAACATTTTATGAGTGAATATCCTTTAAATGTACAATCACTGATGATCCCTTATTCCGAATGCTATCAAAAAGCCGGACGCTTCTCTACGGAATTTAAAACCGTTTCAGGGAAATTCCCGCACATCCAATGCGCAGCAGTCTTGGCAGATAGCCTCAAGGAACTAAGGGAAAGTATTGACATACCGGATGGGCAAAGCGACTACATAACCGGCGTAAGAATCGGTTACGGACTGGATAAACAAAATGAGATCGTTCTGTATTTTTCGCCGCTATACGGAGTTTTGCCTCCCGGTCCCGGTACGGGAAGTGTTGTCAAATTTGATCTGTCGGAGACGTCAGGCGATTTTCTGAAGGTCATAGAACGAGCAGATCACAAGGTTTATGAAGTTGAAGGGGAGCGTCTAGTAAATATTATGGATGAAGAAGACCGGAAAGCACGGGCTTTAGGCAACCTGCTTCGGTACCGTTCCGATATTTTGATCACTACGCCTGGCGGTGAACGCCCCTGGAACGACACGGATGTGAAGTCAATATTTTTCCCTTTTCAGGAAATTCAGGCGCTACAGGATATGTATGGCGAGGACCGTATTTATTTTATCAGCGGACTTGAAGAAGAAAATTCTATGGCGGTTCATACGATAATCCTTTCTCACCTGAATCCGCATGATGTTTCACACGCAGCCGACAAAGTGGCAAACATGGCGAATATGTGTCCTCCTCAGTGCGGCAGCGTGGTATTTGCGCTTTAGGACATAAGCTTGTATTTTAGCCAACAACTAATTTTAAAAGCTGAATGCTAGTAGCTATAGCTTTGCCGCTCGCATGTGCTATATGGGGGCTACGGTACTTTCGGCTGTTGCCGCCTGCATTTCGCGTTGTCGTAGCACAGTGTATTTTGGCCGCATTGGTCGAAGCTGTCTCGTATTATCTTGTGAAGGTAAACCGGGAACCAACACAATGGCTCTACAACTATTATATACTCGGCGAATGCTGGCTGCTTTGTCTGGCAGCAGGCTTTATGGGTAAAAAAGTTGTACTTGCGGGCGTTTTAGGCGCATTGACCGGTACTGCGGTATGGCTGGTAAGTTTTTTTCACCGGGGTCATGATACCTTTTTTTATGAGCTCGGTATCGTTTTGGCATTTATACACTTCAGTATTTATGCCGCCCTGCTCTATCAATTCAGTCAGCAAAATCGTCCATTCTTAAGGATCAGAGAAGTCTGGCTCTGCATTGCTATCATCATTTTTTTTACCGGAACTATGCCGGTGTTGGCAATTTTAAAACTGGCGATCAAAAGAAATCAGATTGTATCACTTAACATTTATTACATTTTTAAAGCACTGGGAGTGATACGCTACACACTGGTGTTTCTATCTCTGAACTCTTTTGGGAAATTAACAAAAACAGACCCGCCCCTTGCAAGACTTTGATATTTATGTCACCGTTGCCTTGTCTTGCGCAGCCGTACTGCTCATGGCCTGCGGCTTTTTGTTCATTAACTACTCAATGAACCGTCAAAAGCTACGTCAGGCAGTAAAAGAGAAAGAATTGCAACTACGCTATGAACAGGAACTGAGAGATGTAGAAGCAGAGGTGCGCGATGCCACTATGGAATATATTGCATGGGAACTGCATGACAACATCCAGCACTCGCTTACCCATTTACGGTTTCAGGTGGAAGATTTGAAGGCGAAGAAAAATTTTGACCCGGAAGCACTGGAGTACATACGTGAAACGATCTTTGAAGCCACCGATCAGGTAAGAAGTTTGAGTAACAGACTGAAACCCGATTTTGTTACAGCTAACAATTTCGTCAATGCATTCGAGCTGGAAATATCAAGATTGCGGCGGCTGGAACGTATCGAGGTTCACTGGCAGCACGATGGAGTAACTCCTACACTAAGCAATGAACGATTGTTGATCTTGTTCCGGATATTTCAGGAATTACTCAATAATGTGCTGAAGCATTCCAACGCTAAAAATGTATGGATAGAGCTGAACGGCATGTCACCTCTATCGCTGAGGGTAAAAGACGATGGAAAAGGTTTCGAGGCACAATCATTCCACAGAAACGGACGCGGACTGCAGAATATGCAACGCCGGTCGGGAATGGGAGGTTTTTCCATTTTGATAAAATCCGCACCGCAACACGGATGTGAAACTGTGCTTATGGAATTGCCGCCAACAGCTTCCGGATTTACCCAGAACAGTCAAAAAAACACAGAGCATGGAACACAGGAATTTAGCATTGGTTGATGACCACGCGCTTATCAGAAACGGGCTGAAAAGGCTGATCGAAGATCTTGGACCTTATCAGATAATAGCTGAGTACGATAACGGTAAACAATTTGTAGAAGCACTGCAGGAGCCCTATCCTGATCTGGTACTGTTGGATTATAGTATGCCTCAGATGAATGGTATCGAAGTAATGCAGTGGCTCCATGACCGTGGGCTTTCTATTCCTGTGTTAATGCTTACCATCAATGAGGATGAGCGACTGATGATTCAGTTGTTTCGTTTGGGTGTGCGCGGATATCTGCATAAAAATTGTCGTACGGAGGTGATGAAACAGGCATTGGAAGAGATTTTTTCCAAAGGATATTATCACAACGAATTTTTGATAACCGCCCTTACAAAGGATCAAAACAACAAGCACGAACAGGAACAACAGTCGATACATGATCAGATCACTGCCAAAGAAAGAGAGTTTATAAAATGGGTGTGCCATGAAGAGGAGTATACCTATGAACAAATAGCAGGAATCATGAACGTCCATCGCAGAACGATCGATAATTATAAGCAATCACTGTGTGAGAAATTCAATATCAAGTCGAAAACAGGTCTGGTACTTTTTGCAATAAAAAATAAACTGGTCTCGCTCGACGAATAGCCTTTCTCCGGCACAAACACGAAAAACAGAATCGGCGAAAAACAACGACCTCCTTCGCATTTACAGCCACCAACCGTATTCTCAGCACTCTGTACACTGTTGAGAAAACATCCTCAGTTCCTCCAATCTACTTCCCGGAGATTTCCCTAAAATACCGTGATTTCACGGTGTTAACGCTTGCCTTGTGGAGATAATTTTGAACCGGCAGTCAGAAAAGCCCCTGTATCCTTGTCATTATACTGAAGCGATTTTGTTTTGTTTATTCTGAGGGCGTTGTCTAACGCCCCTATTTTTCTAACAAGACATTCCTGACAACGGCAAACAATAATATCATTTACAATCGCGGGGAGAAATTTATTTAGCCCGTCTTCCGCACCTCCGAATCAGGATCGGCACCGGAATCAGTGTCACCTTCAATTTGAATCGGAAGAATGATGGTCTGTGGCTGATTGCTTTGAGCAGCAGCCAGGTACTGACTATATCCACCAAATTGAGACATCATCTGGAAGCCAGCCTTTGTCAGTTCAAGTTTTCCGGCTTTGCCAAAACCTATGGTGGGACTTACCCATCCGGAACTTGTCAGCACATCCCAGATTCGCTGCTTTTCTTTCTCACTAATCTCAATTCGTGCTCTTTCGAGCACGTCTTTGTGAAGGTCAATGGCATTTTTGTCGGCGTTCTCAAATAGGAGACGAAGCACCAGGTCAATCACGTTTTTATCCAGTTCAAGCCTCTCTGCCGGACTACTGGGATTGAGTACCACTTTCTGATTCTTTTTCGACTTAATTCTGATCTGCTTTTTCATATCCGCCTCTAAAATTTAATTGGTTCCAAAACACCGTCTGCATCGCGGTTCATATATTTCCTTTTCACCTAGCAATATCTGGTCATCGATCCTGGCTTTTCTGTATGAAAAATTGGCAATATCGCCGCACTTTACACAGATGGCATGTAGCTTCGTGATATACTCCGCCTTTGCCAGAAGTCCCGGAATCGGACCGAAGGGACTGCCCGTAAAATCCATATCCAGTCCGGCAATGATTACCCGTATCCCATGTCCCGCCAGTTGCTCTGCCACTTCTACCAAATCATGATCAAAAAACTGTGCCTCATCCACCCCCACCACATCTACATCAGCAGAAAGCAATAATATATTATGAGAATTATCAACCGGAGTGGAGCGAATCCGTGAGTCATCATGCGATACAATATCGTAGTCGTGATAGCGCTTGTCCAGGGTAGGTTTGAAAATCTCTACTTTCTGATGGGCAATCTGGGCGCGCTTCAATCTGCGTATGAGTTCTTCGGTCTTTCCCGAAAACATGGAGCCGCAAATCACTTCTATCCAGCCTTTGCTTTCCGGCAGACGATGTGGTTCGATAAACATACAAGAGCATTTTTCCAAAGTAAAAGTAACCATTGAGCTGGCATGTTTCTTTAAGTTTCAGAGATATGAGTCTGAAGAAAAACAACAACAATCCCAACACAGGCAGAAGCCTGGAGGAAGATATCGAACGTCTTAGCGAATCGGGACTGATTGATGATAGTGAGAAAGAAGTAGCAGAATCCGACAAACATGGCGACCCTACGACAAAAGAACAGCAGAAAACCGGAGATACCGAACGTTCGGATCGAAGATTATGAACTATTTCAGAATGCCGTAAAGACTGCCACCTTTGTTGAAAAAGCGTTGGATCTTTCTCTCTGTTTCAAGATCGGGCTCTAGCGGTGGGGCATGGTGAGGTTTGATGCGCGCATCTATCACCAACGGCCCTGTACATCCCCAATGTTTGAATTCGTAGAAACTTCCAATGCCGTAAACATCATGCGAAGGATTACTACGTGTAAAGGTGACCCAAAGAAAATTGTTCAGTGAGCGACCGGCGAATTCACTATCGTCGCAAATAACGATCAACGCTACTCCTTCCAAATCATTCTTCATCCGAAGTTGCTCATTCAGTGTCTCCATTTGCTTTTGCGCCTCAGCATAACTGGTAAAACCTACAGTATGAAGCGCTACCACGCCGGGAAGTGCAAGTTTCGGCTGTAAAAATCCCTGAAGCTCATTCAAACATGCAGGAACTTCGGTGCACAATATTCTTTTCACCTCGCCATAAGCTGCTGCAATCATCTTGCTCCCGCTGTTTAGTTCTGTACCTGAATAATCGAGCGTATCGATCGTGGTATGTGTAAGAAAATGGAGATCGTTGCGAAAATCGATTCGTTCCAATACAAAACGGAAAAAAGCAGCCACATTATGAGTCGAGACCTTTCCCTTTTCATCGGCAGCAATAAACAGATATTTCGCCAGGCTTAGCTGTCCGGTACCCAACACATGACTGGCAATGGTGAGCAATTCAGCCGGTTTTTTCGGAGTATTATAAGGTGTATAGCGTTCGCTACCCACCGCCAGCAATAACGGATGTACTCCGGCTGCATCTACCGCATGAACTTCCTTCAGTCCCGGTATTTCTGCAGGAATTGCATCACCGGTAAGTTCATGAATCAATGCACCAAAGCTCGTATCCTCCTGCGGCGGACGTCCAACTACTGTGAACGGCCATATCGCCTTCTCTCTTGCATAAACCTTGCGTACCCGCATTACAGGAAAATCATGCGTAAGGCTGTAGTAACCGAGGTGGTCACCAAAAGGCCCTTCCGGTTTGGTTTCTTCTCCAAAAATTTCTCCCGTAATTACAAAATCCGCATCTGTACTGATACAGAAGCCATCCTCGTAAACATAGCGAAAGCGCCTTCCTCCCAAAAGTCCTGCAAAAGTAAGTTCACTCAACCCCTCAGGCAAAGGCATGACCGCTGCCAACGTATGAGCTGGAGGTCCACCTACAAAAATGCTCACCTTCAATGGCTTCCCCTGTGCGTTCGCCTTACTCTGATGCACACCAATACCTCGGTGAATCTGATAATGCAGGCCGATCTCCTTGTTGAGTGTATAATCATTGCCGGTAAGTTGGATCCGGTACATGCCAAGATTGGCATTCATAATACCGGGCCGAGCAATATCTTCAGAATAGACCTGTGGCAACGTAATAAAAGCTCCTCCGTCTTTTGGCCAATGCTTTATCAGCGGCAAATCAGCGATATTGATCTCATGTCGCATCACCGGCATTCGACGAGGATTCCGAAGCGGCAGGGCTTTCCATGCTGCCAGTCCGGTGCTAATGTTATCAAAAGGATGTTTGAGTGCTTTAAGAGGATTGTTCTTAAGTGCAATCAACTGTTGTACTTTTCGAAAAGTATCGCGAAAGATAAACCTGCTGCGATCAAGGGTACCAAAGAGATTACAAACTGCTCTGTATCTGGTGCCTTTTACATTTTCAAACAAAACAGCCGGACCCTGTGCCTCATACAATTGCAACTGAATTGCCGCCATCTCCAGTTCCGGATCCACCTCTTCCTTTACACGAACCAGCATTCCGTGACGCTCCAGGTCCAGCAAACATTCTTCCAGGCTTCTGTAAGGCATAGATTGCACCGTATTTGATGCGCAAGATAAACAATTGATGATGGGCTCCCTCAGGCGCGTCGCGCATTGGGCTGATTGGTGAAAAAGGGAGCTTGAGTAGGCATTCTCCTTTTAACAGCGATCGAAGAATCCTCTATTGCCATTTTGATGGCATCTACGATGTTGTCGCTCATCATGTAGCGTCGCTCCTTGATGGCGGTACGTTTACGATTCACCAGATATACATCATCTTCCGACAAGGTGTAAATCACTGGCAGGCTGGCAAAGACAACATTATCAATCAGCTTGTGGTATATATCTGTAGAGTCTTTTCCCGGTGCTTTGGAGTTAATAAATACAATATCCGGCTTTACCTCATCAATCATTTCGGCCAGGATTTGTTTTCTGTCGCAGAAATACACCCTAAAACCGCGCTGTCGCAACATTTCGGCGTCGTAGCGGAGGGAGTTGTAATCGTCGCCTGTCATTAATATTCTCAGTGCCATAATACCCCGTTTTAGTTGTCTCACCTCATAATAAACATGAAAAAAACGGTGCCAGGTTGGCTGAAATATTCAAACAACTGATAACAAATGATATTCGCATGTAACCACACCTCATATTAACTCATATACTCGCGTAATACTTCCGGGGTCTGCAATTCTCAAAAAAGCTTATATTTTGCGATTTGAAACACATATAATGAAACCGCTACGTCTACCAGTTTTTGCTCTGTCTATCATTTTCTTCAGTTGCAACAAAGAAGAAAAAGCTCCGGGCTTTCAATATTCGGTTAGCAACATTCACGACATTACCGTAAAAAAAGGTGAAAGTGTATCCCTGCACCCGGAAGTAAAGCACATTGGCGGCACGCAAAAAGAAGTGAGTTTCAGCGTAAAAGAGTTACCCAACCCGGTGCTGTATCATTTCACCAAACCTGGTGGCTACCCTCCTTTCTCGACTACTATCACCTTCACTGCAACAACCCACGCCACGCCGGGTACATATCCATTCAAAATTGTAGCGAGCGTACAGAAAGAGGAGCCGAAAGTATTTGACATAGAATTGAAAATAGAAGAGGCTGTTGAATAAAGATCGTTGGGATTCCGTAACTTACCAAGAGCTTCACCCATGCGACGACTGTTTTTTACCATACTAATCATGCTGCCTTTGTTTTCGGAAGGACAAACTAATGTCCGAGAAGAGGCGGAAAAAATGGGACGCTCCCTGATGAATAAAGACTATGAGGCGTTCGTCACATTCAGCTACCCTGATATCGTAAAGGAGATGGGAGGAGCTAAAAAGATGGCTGCGGCTATTGAAAAGCAGATGAAAAGCATGGAGGAAAAAGCACAGATCGTCTCGCTCAGTTACGGTGAGCCGTCCGTGATCATTATTGAAGGAAAGGAACTCCAATGTACCTTACCGCAGGAAATGATTTTGAACACGCCGCAGGGAAAACTTCGCTCGCAAAGCACGCTGATCGCCATTTCGCGCGACAGCGGAAAACGCTGGTACTTCGTAGATCCCGGTGAGCGTGATATTCAGTCGGTTCGTATCTCTTTGCCGAATATTAGCCGGAAGCTTAACCTACCCAAACCCGAACCGCCACAGTTTCTTCCCTGAAACTACCAGTGTAGTTCGAGGTGAATTACCCATCTGAGAAAGCTTCCTTTTCGTTCGTCACTAACTTTCGTCCTCAATTTCAAATGCAGGCTTTAAACAATATTGCGCTACCTTTGCGCGGCTAAACAGGTTCTTTCTATATTATGATCAGTCGCAGAAACATCCGGGTAAAGGTGATGCAAACCTTATACACATTGGAAACAATGGAGCCCGGAGCATTGGATAAGCATAAACAGCTCGGAGCTACCATCCTCAACGAAAAACTGAATCGCTCTCTTGATCTCTTTGTTATTTCTATTCTTTATATAGTAAGAACCGCCCAATACGCGGAAACAGATGCTCATCAGCGTGCTTCGAAATACCTTCCCACAAAGGAAGATTTGAGTGTGAGTACCAAGATCGCAGGCAATGAATTCATCTGGAACATTTTATCGAATCAGACCTTTACCGAAAAGATAAAGGAGTCTAAGCTTGATCATTATGTAAATGAAGAATGGATCAAGAAACTTTACACTGCTTTCTCCAAAACGGAAGAATATCAGCAATACATAGCCGAAAACAGCAGAAATGCAAAGGCTGAAAAGAACATTATCAAATTCCTTTGGGAAAAGCAGATCCTTGCCAACGACGGACTCATGGAGTTTTTTGCTGAGGAACTCCCGGGCTGGGAAGATGATAGCGAGATGACGCTGATGCTCATGGAGAATTTCTTCAAAAACAGCACAAAAATTAATTTCCTGAGTCTGATCTCTGCCGAAAAAAGAGAGTATGCCCATATCCTCATGCAGACGGTGCTGGACAAGAAAGACTATTGCATGGAACTCATCGAACCCAAGCTGATCAACTGGGATTCGGAACGGGTAGCATTGGTAGATTTACTGTTGCTTCGTATGGGCGTTTGTGAGTTTCTGTACTTCCCGACCATACCCACAAAAGTGACCATTAACGAGTATATCGAACTGGCAAAAACGTATAGCACACCGCAAAGCGGACACTTCGTGAATGGTGTATTAGACAATATCCTGAAAGATTTGGAAAAGGATAACAAAGTTTCAAAGCAGGATCGCCTTCGTAAATCGTAAATTTGCAGCCATGAAAAAATGGGTTCTTTCTCTGATCTTCCCGGCTTTGCTTTTTACCGCCTGCGAAGAACATCATGAGCCGGAAAACAAAGATCTTTTACCTACCGACCTCGTTAAGAATCCGCGCAGTGCGGAAGGCGTTGACAGCGTAACCTTGCTGTCGCTCGCCACTATGGATTTCAAAGACACAGTTCGTGACTTCGGAACCATCAAGGACGGTGAAATAGTAACGATGGAATTTGAATTTACCAACAATGGAAAATCGCCATTGATAATCAGCAACGCGTCGGCAGCTTGTGGTTGTACCGTTGCAGATTTTCCCAGGGAGCCTATCGTACCGGGTAACTCGGGAACGATCAAGGTACAGTTTAGTTCTGCAGGAAAAAGCGGGCACCAGGAAAAATCTGTATCCCTAACTACCAATTCAAACAGAGGAATACACATTCTTTATGTAAAAGGTGACGTAAAAAAATAAATCAGTTTTTAATTCAAACACAAATAAAATGTTCGTAAATCTCCAGACAATTTTGCTTCAGGCGCAAGGTCCAAGTCCCATGCCTTCTTTGTTCATCATGATCGGTATGATCGTAGTGATGTATTTCTTTATGATCCGCCCGCAGGCAAAAAGAGCAAAAGAGCAAAAGAAATTTGCTGAATCAATCGGAACCGGTGAAAGGGTCATTACCACAGCCGGAATTCATGGTACCATTCAACGCGTCAATGAAGATGGAACACTACAAATAGAAGTAGGTCGGGGAACTTTCATGACGATCGAGCGTAGCGCAGTTTCTATGGAACTGACAACCGCATGGAAAAAGAAAAATGAAGCTGCTGCAACGCCCGCAGCAACAAAATAATTTGAACTCCCTCCCATGCTAAAAGTTGGTATCACCGGAGGTATTGGCTCGGGAAAAAGTACAGTATGCCAGGTGTTTGAAGCACTTGGCATACCTGTTTTTTATGCCGACCTGGCAGGTAAATATCTGATGGAAAATGACCCTGAAGTAATGCGTGCTATCAACCAACTGCTGGGTGATGATGTTTATGAAAACGGGAAGCTGCAACGTGAAAGGGTCGCGGCAATTGTGTTTAAAACGCCTCAAATCCTTCAGGAAGTAAACAAGATCGTACATCCGGCTGTGATTCGCTATGGCAACGAATGGATGGCTGCACAAACTACTCCCTATGCCTTGAAGGAAGCCGCTATCTTTTTTGAAAGCGGCAGCTACAGGGAGATGGATGTGATGATCGGTGTATATGCGCCTAGAAAAACCCGCATCCTACGTGTCACTGCGAGAGATAAAGTCCCTCAGGAAAAAGTGTTTGAAAGGATGTCCTTCCAGATGGATGAAGAGGAAAAAATGGCGCGCTGCGATTATGTGATTACCAACGACGATGTCCAGCCTGTATTACCTCAAGTGCTGAAATTGCATGAAATCCTAAAGAAGCGTGCGCGGCAACTTTCGTGATACAAGAGGCTTATATAACGGGAAGCGTCTCACTAACTGGTTCAAGCGTCCCGCTGGGGACTGATGACAAAGCGTCCACTTTGCACAAGAAAAACCAGGCATCTCAATCTCCCGAAATGTCCATTCTGATACGCCAGTGTTTAGGTAGATAATTGTTGATACGGTTACCCAGCGATTTGATCCAACCCAACCCCAATCCTTCACAGGCAATAATCATCCATCCTTTCTCTCTTAAATTCAGTCCCATATCTTCCTTCTTCAAAAAGCGCAACGCTTGCTCCTTTGTTACATGGACAACCGGCAAATCAGCTGCACGATCCAGACTTAGTGCTACTTCGTGAGCAGGCAGCCAGTCGCGTCCAGCGGGCGAACCAAGCAACACTCCGGCTTTTCTGAGATAAAGATGTTTTTGAAGCAACTGAAAGTCGGTTTCATGCCTACTGTTCAGCGCCACAAATTCTTCTCTCAGCGCTGATACAATAAATGACCCTTCTCCCAATAAATACGCACTCTGTTCTGCTATTCTCTTATCGTGTTGCGACTTGAATTTTGAAGAAGTAATTGTGGGTTTAGCTTCCTTCTTCCTCAGCGCTGCAATGAAGAAACCTTCACCATCTGCCTTATCCGGAAAGAAGCGATAGCCCGTAAGTCCTTTGTCGGACTGAGTTCGAACAATCCCCCATTCCTCCGGAACTACAGTTTCAATTCCTGACACCTCAAAATGAACTGCAAGCCAGTCGAAAATGGCTTCATCTTCCTGTGGTGAATAAGAACAGGTAGCGTAGATAAGAATACCATCCTCTTTCAGAGCCGGCCATACATCGGCGAGGATACGCTGCTGTCGCTGACTACAAAGCGCAACATTTGCAGGACTCCATTCTTTCAACGACATAGGATCCTTTCGGAAAAGTCCGGAGCCACTACAAGGAGCATCTACGACGATGAGATCGAAATAACCCTGAAGCTTTCCAAAATCTTTGGGGTCGTTGCTTGTCACCCAATTATTTGTGAATCCCCAACGCACTACATTTTCCTCCAGAACAGGGACGCGCGTACGAATGACCTCGTTGGAAATAAGCAAAGCATCCTCTCCCAGCATTGAAGCCAGCAAAGTGCTTTTCCCACCCGGTGCGGCACAAAGGTCGAGTACGCGCAGTCCGTCTCTGTCGGGGCATATCTGTCGCACCAGATAATCGAGAAACATTGACGAGGCTTCCTGCACGTAATATGCACCGGCGTGAAACAGAGGATCAAGTGTAAATACAGGACGCTCTTCGAGATAACGCCCTTCTATACACCAGGGAACCTGTTGCTGTGTTTGAAAAACATCGGACTGTTTTCGGGGATGTAAACGAACTGAAGTGATCGCAGACTGTTCATGCGCTGCCCGGAACGCTGCCTCATCGAAAGCATCCAGTTTCTTTAGTTCATCAATCAGCGATTCAGGCAGTGCAGGCATAAAAGAGCGTTCGTCATTCAATCGCTAAAAGTCCTAGTAGTCAAAATCCACACCTGTATAGTTGTGCGGCGTAATTGACCTGAGTTCCTTTTTCACCTTTGCAGAAACCTCTAACGTGTCGATAAATTCATGAATATCTTCCTTACCAATACCTGATTTTCCTCTGGTGAGTGCCTTCAATGCTTCATAAGGCTGAGGATAATTTTCTCTTCTCAGAATGGTTTGAATCGCTTCAGCCACTACTGCCCAGTTCTGTTCAAGATCAGCCTTCAATTTTTCTTTGTTGAGCAACAGTTTTCCAAGTCCTTTCTCGAGCGAACGTAGAGCCAGCATACTGTGTGCCAGCGGCACACCTATGTTTCGCAATACAGTGCTGTCGGTAAGGTCGCGTTGCAAACGGCTGATGGGAAGTTTTGCCGCCAGGTGTTCGTACAACGCATTGGCAATGCCGAAATTGCCCTCTGCATTTTCAAAATCAATCGGATTCACCTTATGCGGCATGGCCGAAGAACCCACTTCATCTTTCTTCACCTGCTGACGGAAGTATTCCATGGAGATGTAGGTCCAGACATCGCGACAGAAATCTATGAGGATATTGTTGATCCTTTTCAGGGCATCAAATTGCGCAGCGAGATTATCGTAATGTTCAATCTGCGTAGTGTATTGCATCCGCTCCAATCCGAGTCTGTCGTTGACAAACTCATTGCCAAAGCTTATCCAGTCGACTTTAGGGAAAGCTACGTGATGCGCGTTAAAGTTTCCGGTAGCGCCACCGAATTTAGCAGCAAAAGGCAGTTGAGACAATTGCTCGGTCTGTCCTTTCACTCGTTCAACAAAAACCATCCACTCCTTTCCCAGTGTTGTGGGAGATGCAGGTTGTCCGTGCGTACGTGCCAGCATCGAAACTTTTTGCCATTCACGTGCCATTTTTTCGAGCCGCAATACCAGATTTCCAATTGCGGGAAGATATTCCTGTTCCAAAGCTTCTTTCCACAACAACGGAACAGCAGTATTGTTCACATCCTGCGAGGTAAGTCCGAAGTGAACCCACTCCACGCTATCGCCGGCGCCCAATGCACGCAGTTTTTCTTTCAGAAAATACTCTACAGCCTTTACATCGTGATTGGTAGTACGTTCGATGCTCTTGATCTGAACCGCATCTTCTTCGGTGAACGCTTCGTATATGGAACGCAGACTTGCCGGTTTCAGTTTGGCGGGCAGTTTAAAAATTTTCTTTTCTGCCAGAAAAATAAAATACTCCACCTCTACCCGAACGCGATAATGAATCAAACCGAATTCAGAAAAATAAGGTGCAAGCTGAGCCAGTTGAGCGCGATAACGGCCATCTACAGGACTGATAGCCGTCAATGAGGTTAATTCCATGGGCGCAAAGATACATGTCTATTTGAAGGCTTTGTATCCTGATGTAGAACTGTACTTATTTATCTGGGCACATACACTACATATTTTTCCCTGAAGGATTCTTCCTGAAAGATATCATACACAGGGAAAAGATGCGGTCGGAGTCCGGAACTTCTGATCTCTTCCGTCAGATCGCCGCCTTTCAGACAAAGCAGTCCATTGGCAAATTCATCGCTCATCCGCCCCTTGCGCAGAGCCGGTCGTATCCACCCCCAAAGATCGCCCAGTGGTGCAACCGCACGGGAAACAGCAAAGTCAAAACTTTTTCCAATGGTCTCAACGCGTGCATGAACGGCAGTAACATTCTTCAACTCAATGGCAGCAGCCACTTCCTGCACAACTTTTATTTTTTTACCAATGCTATCGCACAACAGAAAATTCACCCTGGGGAAAAAGACCGCCAGCGGAACACCCGGAAAACCGCCACCGGTGCCGATATCCACCACCTCTGCTCCATCATGAAAATTGCAGAGAGCAGCTATAGCAAGGGAATGCAGCACATGTTTTTCATACAGGGAGTCTATATCCTTGCGCGATATGACATTGATTTTCTCGTTCCACTCGCTATATAGATTGCCAAGTTTGGCGAACTGCTCTGTTTGTTGAGGTGTAAAATCGGCGAAGTACTTGTTGATTATTTCCACTGACGTTTGTTTTTCCAGACGATATAAGGACTGAGCGCAAAATTATAGATCATCCACCCCAGATCGCACAGTGGCATCCAGGAAAGCAGAATTCTATCCTGCAACCGATAAGCAGTGCTCTGCCAGATGGTCCAGTACACTGCACAGCGCATCGCCTGCAAAAAAAGCACAAGCTTCCAACTGCTGCAAAACAAAAGCGTAAAGAACAATAGCCAGGAAAACGCATGTGCCCCCGCGTAAATCCCCAGCAAAAGCTGTATATCATCACGGTAGTATTTACCAGTTGAAACATGCCTTTGTTTTTGCATGAGCCAACTTCTCCAGCTCCGTTTAGGCTCAGAAACAGTAAATGCATCGCGATGCCAGACCACAGCAGTATTGTGGCGGGTTGCACAGCAGCGCATCAGAAGGTCATCGTCGCCGGAAGGCAGTTTGTTCCATACTTCCGATTGTTGAGCTCGGGTAAAAACCTCTTTGGTGCAGGCAAGATTTCTTCCCACAGCCATATATGGTTTACCTGCAAAAATGTAAGTACTGTACTGGAGAAAAGTATGTATCGTTTCCCAGCGAATGAATGCATTGAGTAATCCCGGATACTGGCGATAACCACCATATCCTGCTACAATTTCCTTCCCGTGCTCCAAAGGCGCCACCATACGCCTGAGCCATTCCTCCGAAGTGGGTTCGCAATCGGCGTCTGTAAGCAACAGCCACGGCCAGGACGCAGCACTCACCCCTCTGCCCAGCGCAAATTTCTTTCCCTGAAAAATCCTTTCTTCATCCTGAGCAATCGTTACATGCCAGAGTTGGGAATATTCCTGCTCCAAATAGTATAATACTTCTTCTGTATCATCTTCTGAAGCATCGTTCACAACAATCACTTCATACATGGGTTTACCTGCCTCGTTCGTGTATCTTTGCGCCAGAATTGCCGGAAGGTTCCGTTTCAGATTGGCTGCCTCGTTTTTAGCACAGATGACAATGGATACCGGATGCTGAGCATATTCTCCCGAAGGTGTTGTATGCTGCGCACTGAACAGACGGGTAAAGAAAAAAAGTGCATACCAAAGCTGAATGGCAATGGAAAGAATAAAAAGCCAGAAAAGTATAGTGGTAAGCACGGGATAAAGATAATAGGCAGCCATCAGTTGGCAGTTCACAAACAGAATGTAATTGAATGAATTTTGAGCTATCGACCACCGACACGCATTCCAAAGCACGTGCCGGTGTCATCATTACCGATCATGGCGCTATCCAAACGCCGATTTTTATGCCCGTGGGTACCATCGGTTCTGTAAAAGCAGTAACGCAGCAGCAACTTCGTACGGAAGTAAAAGCAGAGATCATTTTAGGCAATACTTATCATCTATACCTTCGTCCCGGAACGGAAGTGCTGCAACAGGCAGGCGGACTGCATCGCTTCAATGGCTGGAATCGTCCCATTCTTACCGACAGTGGTGGTTATCAGGTTTTTTCCTTGTCGAACAACCGAAAGCTGACCGAAGAAGGCGCCATGTTCCAGTCGCATATCGATGGTTCCAAACACTTGTTTTCACCGGAAAAAGCAATGGATATCCAAAGAAGCATCGGTGCAGATATTGTAATGGCTTTCGATGAATGTCCGCCCTATCCTTCCAATTATGACTATGCCCGAAAATCTATGGAGCTGACGCATCGCTGGCTGGCACGCTGCGTGAAAAGGTTTGCAGAAACTGAACCGCTGTATGGCTATGAGCAAACGCTGTTTCCCATTGTGCAGGGAAGTACATATCAAGATCTGAGAAAGGAATCCGCACAGTTTGTAGCTTCTATGGAGGCGGGAGGAAATGCCATTGGCGGACTTTCAGTTGGCGAACCTGAAGAAATGATGTACGAGATGTGTGCTTTGTGCTGCGATCATTTGCCGGAGGACAAACCTCGCTATCTGATGGGCGTGGGTACCCCCTGGAATATCCTTGAAAATATCGCTTTAGGTGTGGATATGTTCGACTGTGTGATGCCCACCCGAAACGGAAGAAACGGTATGCTTTTTACAACTTCCGGCGTTATCAACATAAAAAACAAGCGATGGGCTACCGATTTCTCACCTATTGACGAAGGTCTTGAGTGCGAAACCAGTAATTATTACACCAAAGCCTACCTGCGACATTTATTTGTATCTAACGAAATTTTAGGACTGCAGATAGCAAGTATTCACAATCTGGCGTTTTACCTTCATCTTGTAAAACAAGCAAGGGAACACATCATCAAAGGCGATTTTGATGCCTGGAAAAAGACAACTATTCCGGTATTAAAGCAACGCTTATAATGAAGCAGCAACGCTCTGACGAAACCACATGAAGAAACTAGACTGGTATATACTGAAGAAATTTCTGGGAACCTTCTTCTACGCAATCATGATCCTTGCGGTCATCACAGGGGTCATTGATTATTCGGAAAAGGTAGATGATTTCGTGAAGCGTCAGGCGCCGGCAATGGCTATTCTGGAATATTATTCCAACTTTATTCCTTACATGGTAGCTTTTCTGTTCCCGCTGTTTATCTTCATCGCTACCATTTTCTTCACTTCAAAACTTGCGCTGAAAACCGAAATCATTGCCATCCTGGCATCGGGTGTTTCCTATCCGAGATTTTTACGTGCCTATTGGGTAGGAGCCGCTATTCTCTGCGGTGGCTGTCTGATCGCCAATCACTGGTTGATACCCGCAGCGAATAAAAAGCGTATTGAATTTGAAGATCGGTATGTACGTGAAAATCCATATTCAGCCGACAGAAATGTGCACCTGCGGCTAAGTCCGGAAACGTTTATTTACCTCCAGAGTTATGATTTTTCTACCTCGACCGGCTACCGTTTTACTGAGGAAAAAATAAAGGGGACCGAGCTGAAGGAAAAGTTGATGGCGGAACGGGTAAGTTACGATAGCACCAAAAAAGAATGGACTTTATACTCGGTCGTAATCCGAAGAAACAACGGACTGAAGGAGGAACTCGAGTTTGCAACGGAACTGAAGAAGAAATACGCTTTCACACCCGGCGATCTGGAAAATGACAACGATGTCATGACGGCAATGACCACGCCGTATCTCAACAAAATCATTGCTCGTGAAAAGCTTCGCGGACGTGAAAACTTAAATCAGTACTATGTTGAAAAGCATCGCCGAACGGCTCAGCCTTTTGCAGGAGTAGTGCTCACCATCATAGGAGCAACCATCGCGAGTAGAAAGGTGCGTGGCGGAAGCGGGCTTCATCTGGCCTTAGGTATCATGATCAGTGCTGCCTATATCATGGCCATCCAGTTTACGGCTACTTTCTCTACCAAAGCCGGATTAAATCCTTTCGTGGCGGTATGGCTTCCCAATCTGATCTTTGGCTTAGTGGCGGCTGTACTTTACCGGAGGCAAACGAGATAAGGATTGTGAAATCGTGAAGGCGTAAAAGTGGTAGAGATAAATTTGTGAAAGGGTAGTTTTTCTAGCGAAATTTATCTCATACAGCCAATCCATACTCCAAAGTCTGCGTCCATCAATATCATCAATCCTGCGTTCAATTGACTCGGCAATTTGAACAGAACATTGATTCATAGCAGATTACAACTTCACCACTTAAATTCCTCGACACTTTAATCTACATCATTTTTCTTAAGGGCACACTTTTTTAACTCTTAATCAAAAATGATATTATGCGTTCTATCTGGTCGGGAGCAATAGGTTTTGGATTGGTGAATATTCCGATCAAGTTGTATAGTGCCACCGAAAGCGCAAAACTTGACCTGGATATGCTGGATAAGAAAGATCATGCTAAGATCAAATACAACCGTGTCAATGAAGCAACCGGCAAAGTAGTTCCCTGGGGCGATATTGTCAAAGGATACCTTTATAACGATGATTATGTTGTCCTTGATGATGAAGATTTCGAAAAAGCCAGTCCGGAAAAAAGCAAAACAATCGCCATTGAGGAGTTCATAGAAGAAACAATGATCGATCCTTCTTTCTTCGACACACCTTATTATGTGGAACCGGCCAAAGGAGGCGAGCGGGCTTATGCTTTGCTGGTGGAAGCGCTGAAGGATAGCGGCAAGGTGGCGGTGGGACTTTTTGTAATGCGCAGCCGCGAAAACCTGTGTATTGTTCGTCCGCAGGACAATATGCTGATGCTTATGAAACTGCGGTTTGCAGAAGAAATACGCGATACAAAAGACCTTAATCTACCTTCCGAAAAGATCAGTATTAAACCTGGAGAACTGAAAATGGCTAAGGCCTTGATTGATCAGTTAACGCCAAAAAAGTTCGACATCTCCAAATACAAAGACACTTACGATGAAGCTTTGCTGAAGATGATCGAAGCGAAAGCAAAGGGCAAGAAGATAACACGTCCGAAACCGAAAACAACCAAGACGAAAACTGTTGACCTGATGGAGCAACTTAAAGCCAGCCTTGGTCATAAAAAAGCTTCCTGATGGGACTGGAACAGTACAAGAGAAAAAGAAAATTTGAACAGACACCGGAACCCGAAGGACATCCACGGAAAAGCCGTCGCAAGCTAATTTTTGTAGTGCAAAGACATGAAGCGAGCAGGCTGCATTATGACTTCCGGCTGGAAGCAGAGGGAGTGCTAAAGAGCTGGGCAGTACCTAAAGGTCCGTCGCTGAATCCGGCTGACAAGAGATTAGCGGTAATGGTAGAAGACCATCCCGTGTCCTATGCAAAGTTCGAAGGAGATATTCCCAAAGGAAATTATGGTGCGGGGCATGTAGACATCTGGGACAGCGGCACCTGGGAACCGCACAATGAAAACCATCAACCTATCAGTGAAAAAGCGTTTCTAAAGGATCTTAATAAAGGCAGCATCAAGTTCCGCCTGAATGGAGACAAGTTAAAAGGTTCTTTTGCGCTGGTGCAGATGAAAGGAACAGGTGATCAAAACTGGCTCCTAATCAAACACCGCGACGAACACGCTATTGAGGAGGATTACAACAGTGAAAATCATCTAAAGAAAGCAGCGAAAAAATCCACTTCCAAAAAACGCGCTGTAAAGAAAAAAGATTAGGGCTGTGTGGCGGTATAAATCACGCCCACCGAATACGTTCCGGTCGGATATCCCATATCAGGTTTAGCCTTGTAAGCTATGATCAGTTTCTTGCCAGTTCCCTGCACCCCGTCTAAAACAACATCCTGATTGTTAGCCGATAATGATGCATAATTCTGAAACCCTGCAGCTACCGAGCCCCCGGTTTGATTGCCGGTCACCGTCATAAACAAACGATTGTTTACAGGCATGGACGCTGTATTCTGACCGCCCAGATAGGAAAACGTAGAGGCGTCTGTTTTTACACTGATCTTGAAATTTCTGTTGGACCGAACTTCAAGTTCCTGCGTACCTGAGACCACACCATCAGCATAATTGCTGGCATTGCTGAACACCATATCAATGGTGGAGCCATTAGCAGCGCTGTTTGAAGTGAATTGGATATCAATAGCGGGATAAAGCAGTAACTGTACCGTTTGCGAGGCCGTGCTACTGGAATTTTGCGCTCGTGAGGCGGAAGCAGTCAGCAGTAAAGCAACCAACAGAATTGTATTTTTCATTCTCTTTCGTTTTCATGACATAGAAAAACCCCATTTTCCAGACGTCAATCAAACGTGTTTTTCCAAATCTATTTCACTTCAACTTCTGTCTCCACTGCTTCAAGAGAAACATCTTCGCCGGCATCTAATACTGCAAGCGCAGAATATTTTCCTTTTGGAAGATCTTTAGGAAGTTCGAAAGAAACATAACGCCGTTGTGCGGGGAACATCGGAAACTCTACGGGTTCCAGTTTGATTTTTTTACCATCTGTCAAAGATGCAAGCTCTATATACGAACGACACTCTACCATTACTTTTCCGTTATTAGAGCAAAGCATCTGATATACGTTATTTGTATTGGGAACCGGTTTTAAATCCATCACCTTTACCGATTTTTCTGTCAATGCCGGCGGTGTCTGGTAGATATGCACGCCAATACGCAGGAGGTTTCTCACCGCAGCCTGAGCACCTTTTCCCTGCGTTGCCTTTTGTTCTTCTACTGTCTCGATAAACAGCATTGACCATTTCATTTCTTCGTTGGCAACTGCTGAGTCAGGCAGGGATAAACGCACTGTAACATCAGTAGACTGACCCGGATCCAACTCTACGAAATTTTTATCGACATTCACCCAGCGGGTACAGGAATTGGGCAAAGTATTCGGATCAGCATAAATGTGCCCGCCAACACTGTCGCGAAGCCAGTCGTTCAGATAAAGTCGGAACTGCACTTTTTTGGGAGAACTATTGGAAAGATGAATTGCCTGAGATTCCGTCTGACCCGCCGACAATTTGTATTCAAGTGTTGTCGGATGAACCCCTAGATTTTGAGCAAAAGATTTAGAAAGCCCCAGAAATAAAACGGAAAGGATGATACACGAAGATATCTTTAGTCTAACCATATAGTAGTGTGTTGTACAAAACAACTATTTTTACAGCTATTCACAAAATAATCAGGCGATTAGTTTACACATGAGGCTGTTCACCTTCTTCTTCAGTCTGTTTTTCATAGAAACATCGCTTGCACAGGATGCCAACAATTTCCTTCAGGTAAATACCAATGCCACGCTCAATTTTATTTTTGACGACCCTTCCGATATTGAAAGTCCTCAAATCATCCCCAATGCCATTTCCATTCAGGTGCGGTCGAAAGATAAGAGCTGTAACATCAGTGCCAGACTATCGGCTTTTACCTATCCCTATTCATTTGTGCCTTCATCAAGCATGATCGCACTCAACTGGACGTCTGATAACTCCAACAAAAAGTTCAACCTCAACCCCAATCCGGTGTATTTGAATGCGATGGATCAATTGCTGTTCAGTCAGAATAAGCATCCACAGATTTTTACCTATAACTACAATCTGATATTCCAACCTGCCGGGTATGATATGGTGCCGGGGACTTATAGTTTTACCATACTTTTTACGATGACGCAATTGTGAAAACGATATTGTCCATATTGACCTTGATCTTATCGGCAACAGCTGGTGCGCAGAGTTTTCAGGCATCGGTTTCAGGCAGTGCAACAGTGTATGCCATCCAGTCGCTTACACTTACCGGTGGCTCGATCATTCCCAACTTTACCAGCTTTGAGCATTATCTCAACGGAGTGGAAGTAAAAGGTTACCTCAACATCGGTGTAAAAAGCAATAAAGCATGGACACTTTCGGTGAAAGCACAAAACGCGCACTTTTCACCTATGAGTGCCGGTGGCAGTACAAACATGCCCTCCAGTGTTTTGAGTGTAAAACCTTCGACGTCCTCCGATTACAAGACGATCAGCACCACATCGCAAACAATAAAGACAGGAAATAAAGGCGACACCAATGCCAGTGGCAATGCATTCCAGCTGGACATACGATACAATCCCGGCTTTTCTTACAAAGGCGGCATTTATACACTCGGACTTATCTACACGCTTAGTCAGCAATAGATGATTTTCTGAGTCCTAACGCTTCGGACTCCTGTCGTCTCTTCGTTCAATATCTCTCTTTGTCCTGCCTGTTTGTAACTCGATTTGGAGTCGTTGTGCCTTTTCGCGAGCTTCTGCATCACTTCCGGCTTCAACGATCGCAATTATTGTCTGACCGGTTCTGTCTTCTGCAAGAGAATGACTACCCGGATTGTCATTTCCACTTGTTCTGGTAACGGAACGAACCTCCTTGTTATCGTACGCAACTCTGTATTTCGCCATAATGCTCTTTTTTTGGTCAAAACCGAAAAAGACATACCACATATTTTAAGCAAATAGCGATACAATGGCAAGATTTTTTTCGCGGTTTCGTGCTAACTAAATTCAACAACATGGCACGTAAGTATTCAAAAGGCTCCTCCGCAAAAGTGGAAGAAGCAATGCACGAAATGAAGGAAGGAAAGCTCCGAAGCGGTCGTTCGGGCAAGAAAGTTACCAGTCGCAAGCAGGCAATTGCCATCGGACTTTCAGAAGCCAGAAAAGAAGGGAAGAAAGTGCCAAAGAAAAGCGCTGGATCAAGCAAAGGAGCTAACAAAAAGACTGCAACGAAAAAATCTACGTCCAAAAAAACTGCTGCCAGAAAGGCACCTAAGAAATCCGCAACAAAAAAATCTGTTGCTTCTAAAAAGACAGCCACTAAGAAAAGTACTCCGACAAAAGCTACAGGTACCAAAAAATCAACATCAAAGAAATCCTCAAAGAAAACTGCAACAAAGAAATCGGCTGCGAGCAAAAAGACTGCAAACAAAAAAAGCAGTTCCGCCCGGAAACCATCTTCCGGCAAAAAATCTTCCTCGGCAAGATCAAAGAAGAAGACCGCGCGAAAGAAGTCTAATACATGAGAAATAAAAGGTTCATGAAACTCCTTTTCATCTTCATACTATCTCCTCTCGGGCTTCTCAATCTCGACTCTCTTTAATCTTCTATCTTTAAAAAAAGATCTTATAATGCAGTTCGTAAACATACCTTCAGGTTATAACCAGATAATGCCTTATCTAATTCTTGAAAATCCAGAATTGTTCTTCGAGTTTACAAAGAATGTTTTTGATGCAACGGAGAAAATGCGGCATTTGCACGAGAACGGCGATTTGATGCACGGAGAAATCACTATCGGAAACTCCTGCATTATGTTTGGCGGAGCCGGGGGACAATGGACACCAATGACTGCGGGCTTGTTCATTTATGTAGACGATGTTGATAAACGTTTCCGAAAAGCACAGGAAGCCGGTGGCTCTGTAGTAATGGAAATTTCAGACCGGGAATACGGAAGAACCTGCGGCGTAAAAGACCCTTGCGGGAATACATGGTGGATTACTACCGAGCCGGAAAAGTAGACTACTTCATCGAACCGGACATCTACTCTCTCCCGCTTTTTTATTCAGCGGGATTTCTTTCGATAGACGCAACGCAAGATATTTTATCCAATACATTTGCATCTCTGTGACTCAAATCTTTCGCCTTTATAGAGATGCCTATGCCGGTTTGTCTCCGGCAACCTGGTGGCTTTCCCTAGTGATGCTCGTGAACCGAAGCGGCACTATGGTCATTCCATTCATGACGCTGTACATGACCACAAAACTGGGTTATAGTATTGCGCAGGCCGGATGGGTGATGGCGCTTTTCGGTGCGGGTGCAGTTTGCGGGGGACTCATCGGCGGAAAACTGATTGACCGTCTGGGGTTTCATTTTATTCAGATTGCAACCTTGTTTGGAGGCGGTATATTGTTCATCATCCTGGGACAGATGAAAAGCTATCCGATGATCTGTCTGTTTGCCTTTATCCTCAGTCTGACCAACGATATGTTCCGTCCGGCCAACTCAGCCGCCATCGCACATTACAGTAAAGAGGCGAACAGAACCAGGTCTTTCTCGCTGAATCGCCTCGCTATCAATCTGGGCTGGGCAATGGGGGGAGCACTGGGCGGCTTTATTGCATCCAAAGATTATGAACTGTTATTCTGGATCGATGGCTTCACCAATATGAGTGCTGCCCTCCTGTTGTACTTTGCCCTCTCCCCTTCACGCACCAAAGCCGTGGCTCCTAAACCTGCCGGCATCAAGCCTCTCAATATACAGTCGGCATACAAGGACAAGCCCTACATGGTGTTCATCGTCATGACGATTCTTTTTGCCTTTTCTTTTTTCCAATTGTTTACAACGCTTCCCGTTTATTACCGACAGGAATTACATCTCACCGAAAGCTTTATCGGACTTACCATGGCATTGAACGGGATACTGATCGCCTCGTTGGAAATGGTTCTGATACACAAACTCGAAGGACGGAGACACATCCTTCAATACATCATGATAGGTGTATTGATGATTGCTGTGAGCTTCATGATATTCAATGTATTTCCCGGTGCAGAATGGCTGGCCCTGGCTTCAATGCTCTTCATGACCTTCGGTGAAATGTTCGCCATGCCCTTTATGAACACCTATTGGGTGACGAGAACAGTAACAGAAAACAGGGGACAATATGCAGGATTGTTTACGGTAGCCTGGAGTATTGCACAGGTCTTGGGACCCGGCACCGGTGCTCAGATCGCAGATCGTTTCGGATTTGAGGTGCTTTGGTGGCTGATTGGGGGCATATTAGTGGTCAGTGCGTTTGGCTACAAGTGGCTGGAACGAAAAAATTAATTGCGTGCGCCGAACAACATACTTCCGATACGCACCATGGTACTCCCCTCTTCTATCGCAATTTTGTAATCGCCGCTCATGCCCATGGAGCAAGTGTCGAAGTAATCGCAGAAAAGAAAATCAGTACGCTTCATCGCTTCAAAGCGCGTCTTCAGCATTTGAAATTCGGCTCTGACCTGAGCCTCGTCATCAGCGAAAGAAGCCATTCCCATAAGCCCTCGGATTCTTACATTTTTCAAGTCAGCTTTCCGGGCTTCGTAATAACCCATGAAATCAGTAATATCGGTGATATCCAAACCAAACTTTGTCTCTTCAGTAGCAATATGCATTTGCAGCAGAGCGTCTATGACACGCTGATTTTTTGCAGCCTGTTTGTTGATCTCTAACAACAATTTGAAACTGTCCACTCCATGAATCAGATGCACAAAAGGCGCAATCAGCTTCACCTTATTTGTCTGCAAATGACCGATGAAATGCCAGCGGATATCTGAAGGCAACTGAGGTACTTTCTCCAAAAGCTCCTGCACATAATTCTCTCCAAAATCTCTTTGTCCCAATTCATACAAACTGCGAATATCTTCTACAGGCTTTGTCTTCGAAACAGCAACCAGCGTTACACCCTTTGCATTTAATTCAGTTGTCAACTGATTCCAGACAGCTTTGTTCACCATCTTCCTTAAATCAATATTGTTCTTTTTCGTTGGGAAAATCCTTGCTTTTTACGTCGTTAATATACTGCTCGGTAGCAACTTTTATCTGTTCGTATAGGTTTAAGTAACGTCTTAGAAAACGTGGAGAAAAATCTTTTGTAATGCCCAGCATATCGTGCATCACCAGCACCTGTCCGTCCACATGCATTCCCGCACCGATGCCAATCACGGGAATTTTCAATTCCTCACTTACTCTTTTCCCTAAGCTCGCAGGAATCTTTTCCAAAACAATCGAAAAACAACCTGCTTCTTCCAGGAAATGCGCATTGCGCACCAGCGCTTCTGCCTCCGCTTCTTCTTTTGCTCTTACAGAATAAGTACCGAATTTGTTGATCGATTGCGGTGTCAGTCCGAGATGACCCATGACAGGAACACCAGCACTGATGATCCGTTTGATAGATTCCAGTACTTCTTCTCCTCCTTCCAGCTTGATTGCATGAGCACCTGTTTCCTTCATGATACGAATGGCAGAGTTCAACGCCTCTTTGCTATTGCCCTGATAGCTACCGAAAGGAAGGTCCACCACTACCATACAACGTTTGATCGCGCGAATGACACTTGATGCATGATAGATCATCTGGTCGAGGGTGATTGGCAAGGTCGTCTCATGTCCTGCCATTACATTGGAAGCAGAATCGCCCACAAGCAAAACATCAATCCCTGCATCGTCGAAAATACGCGCCATGGAATAGTCATAGGCAGTAAGCATACTGATCTTTTCGTCGTGCTGCTTCATCCATTGTAGCGTATGCGACGTGACACGTTTTACTTCTTTATGAATAGACATTCGATAGATTTTGTACGTTATCAGATAAAAATTCGGGAAGCGATCTCAAGCGATTGAGGAAAAGCGGCATGATTGAGTTGTAAATCTATTCCTTTCGCGGCACACCATTGCACCAAATCTTCGGTAGCGATGTTGCCCACCAGATCGTCTTTTGCCATAGGACAACCGCCGATGCCGTTGATCGCGCTATCAAATCGCATACAACCGCTGGCATAAGCAGTTTCGATTTTTTCAGACCAGCTTTCTTTGGAAGAATGAAAATGTGCACCGATAGTCATATCCGGAAACGCAGGAATAAGATTGCTGAAAATGTAATTAATGGTTTCCGGATCAGCAACGCCTACTGTATCGGCCATGGAAATAGTTTTTATTCCCAGCGCTGAGAGCTTTCGTACCCAATCAATCGCCACTTCAGCATTGTACGGATCGCCATAAGGATTTCCAAAACCCATAGAGATATAAACGACCAGTTCCTTTCCATGCTTCACACACAATTCCTGTATTTCCTTTACCTGAGTGAGTGATTCTGCAATGGTCTTGTTGGTATTTCTTAGCTGAAAAGTTTCTGAAATGGAAAAAGGAAAACCGAGATAGTTGATCTCCTCATATTGCACCGCCTCTTCTGCACCGCGAGTATTGGCGATGATAGCCAAAAGTTTAGTTCGGGTATTTGTAAGTTGTAAACCTGCAAGCACCTCTTTTGTATCTGCCATTTGCGGAATGGCTTTGGGCGAAACAAAGGAACCGAAATCGAGCACATCGAAACCCACGCGAAGCAAGACATTCAGATACTCAATTTTCTGCTGTGTAGGAATAAAATTTTTCCAGCCTTGCATCGCATCGCGGGGACATTCTACGAGTGTTATTTGACCAGCCATCTGTGAGAAATTGGAACAAAGATAACAGCGCCGATAAAAAAGCATGAAAATCGGTACATTAGCTGTGTCTATAATTCATTTATCTAACGCTCTGTTATGATCGTATCTACCACACCAACCATCGAAGGAAGAAATATTGTTGAATACAAAGGTGTTGTCTTTGGAGAAACCATTATTGGCGCCAATATCTTCAGAGACTTCTTTGCCAACATCAGAGACATAGTGGGCGGACGGGCAGGTTCTTACGAACAGGTACTTCAGGAGGCCCGCGATACTGCCATGCGTGAAATGCAGGATCAGGCTGCAAGTCTCGGTGCCAACGCAGTTGTAGGTATTGACATAGACTACGAAGTGATCGGCAATTCCGGCAGCATGCTGATGGTAAGCGCTTCAGGTACTGCGGTCGTTTTGGGTTAATTCTATTCCGTGATCATCGAAAGAAAAAGTTCAAGTCCTTTTCGTTTGTCAGCGTCAAGGAAATAATGAATATCCTCGCTGTAATACTTTTTCAGATCGTAAGGAAAAGCTGTTTGGGCAACAATTTCATCGATGTATTGCATTCCTTCGGCATTAGCCTCGTCAAACGCAGCAATAAATTCCTGCGGCAACTCTTTATTGGAAATCCAGGCGGCAAATACAAAGGGCAAACCGGTCATGTCTTTCCATGCAGTTGCCAAATCGTACACATAGGGAAAAGTAGAGAGATGTATCAGCGCTCTGTCGCCGATGATCACACCTGCTGTATCTGCCAGGATGCGTTCGATAAAATCTTCAGGCGCGTGGATGAACGAAACATCCTTTTTCCAGTGTTTTTCAAAAAGCAACTGAACAAGTCTCACAGAGGTACGCGACTGATAATCGAGATATACAGAATGAATTTCATTTAGCGGCACACGACTGTAAAGGCAGACCGAATTTACCTTTCCGTCGGCGGCAATACCATAGTTGCTTACAATCCTCGCGCCTTCTATATCACGCATTGCTGCTACGGGCATCAATGCCACATCAATCTCATTGTTTCGAAGCTTTCTCGCGAGCTCTGAAGGATACTCTACCGAAAGTTCTATCTCATTGACAATTTTATTGCGCTCAATTCCCAGGATCATTGGCTTCGCATTCAGATAGCTTACACCGCCAACTTTTATTTTGCCTTTCAACCGTCTATTTTTGGGCGCAAAGGTAGGTCAAACAACAGATGTCGAAACAGCTAATTGTGTACACAGACGGATCGGCGAGAGGGAATCCCGGTCCGGGAGGATATGGAGTGATACTTCAGTGGGGATCTGCCTATAAAGAATTTTCTCAGGGTTACAGACTTACCACCAACAACCGTATGGAACTGATGGCGGTGATTGTGGCCTTGCAGCAGTTAAATCGTACCGGACTGGACATTGTGATTTATACCGACTCACAATATGTATTAAACACTGTTGAAAAGGGATGGCTGAAAAATTGGCTGAAAACCAACTTCAAAGGCAAGAAGAATGCAGACTTGTGGATGCGTTACCATCAATTAGCTCAAAAACACAACATACGCTTTGTTTGGGTAAAGGGACATGCCGACAATCCCTACAATAACCGTTGCGACCAGCTTGCTACACAGGCAGCGGATAGCCGCAATTGGCTGGTGGACGAAGGTTATGAAAACAGCCAAAATGGAAGACTTTTTTGACCGCTGAGCTTGTCAAAGCGAGTCTGTGGAAGCCGCACACCAAGTTTGTCGAAGAAGGCGAGCATGATTTTTTTCTGCTGGTAGAAAAGACCTATGGATTCTATGCTCTGGCTTTCTCTGCTCGTTCCTCCGCTTACTGCTACCGTATTTTATCTGATAGGACATTACAATTATCGCAGTCGTGAAACGGAGGATGTTTAAAACAAATACATAAATCGTACAGCCCAAAGATTGTTGTACTGCTCAGCACGGCTATAACCGGGCGGTGTATGTTTCCGAATGGAAAGGAGCGAATATTGAAAGCGTCCCTGCACAAACAGCCCCTTCCAGAGATGCAGACTCCCTCCCAACACAAAATTCAGATCTGACTTCTTAAAAGGATATTTTTCCAGATCAACATATCCTGTATTACCCGGCTGCTGCGGTGGATTTGTTTCTAATACTTCGTTGGCATTGATCAGCTGTGAATAGGAAAAACCACCACCGAAATGACTTCTTCTTTTATCGAAATAATTGATCTGAATGGGAATTTCTGCGTAATTCAGGTTGATGCGATACGCATTGATAAAAGTCTGCGCGCCGCTTTCCTGCGTCCTGTGCCCGCGCGCTCCTTTCTGAGAAAATAATATTTCCAGGCTCACAGCAAGATTGGGTGCCAGATGAGTATAAACAATCCCTCCCGCATTAAAACCAACTTTGTGATAGCCGGCATAGCTATCACCATCGACCTGCGAAAAATTTGCACCTGCAATCACACCGGCATAAAACGTTCTGGGGTCTTCTATATAATAGTTGCTTGGATTCTGTGCCTGTGCTTCAATATGAATAACCGTGCTGGCAAACACTACCCCGACAAGTGATACGAATTTTCTAATTTTAGCCATCGAAACCGGAATTGCTAATGAGCTTCAAATATACTGCAAACACCCTTAAGAAACTGGAACAGCTCTTTGACGAAGCCCGTTATATTGTCCGGTACGAAAAGGGAAATTTCAACTCAGGCTACTGCATTCTGGAGGACAAGAGAATTGTCGTCATCAACAAGTTTCTCAATGTAGAAGGAAGAATCAACGCGCTGATCGAGATACTTCCTTCCGTAAAACTAAATGAAGAGGAACTAAGCGGCGAAATGCAAAAATGGTACAGACAGATACTGGATGCATCTGATGCAAACGATGACACTTCGGTACAAACTCAAATGGATTTATAGAGTGAATATTACATTTATCGGAACCGGCACATCGCAAGGTGTACCCATCATAGGCTGCGATTGCAACGTTTGTGTTTCAACAGATAAAAAAGACAAAAGACTACGCACTTCGGTGCTTGTGCAAACAGAAGGCATACATCTGGTCATTGATACAGGTCCGGATTTTCGCTACCAGATGTTGCGTAGCAATGTAAAGAAACTGGATGCCGTGCTTTTCACTCATAGTCATAAAGACCATATTGCCGGACTGGATGATATTCGTGCATACAATTATTTCCAGCAAAAGGCAATGGATGTGTATGCAACAGAAGAAACACAACAGGCACTCCGTCGTGAATTCTCCTATATATTTGAAAATGCCAACTATCCGGGCGTTCCACAGTTAACATTGCATAACATTTTCGCAGATCAACCTTTCACAGTCCATGGCATTGCGATACAACCAATTAAGGTGATCCACTACCAAATGGAAGTATTGGGTTTCCGAATAGGCGATTTTACTTATATAACTGACGCCAACTACATTGCGCCGGAGGAACTCGATATCGCGAAAGGCTCAAAAGTTCTGGTCTTAAATGCGCTGCGACACCAGAAACACGTATCGCATTTCACCCTGGCAGAGGCGATCGAAATAGCCAAAGAAGTCGGCGCAGAGCGTACTTATTTTACCCATATCAGTCATCAACTTGGTTTGCATGAGGAAGTCGAAGCATCGTTGCCGACAGGAATGCATTTGGCGTACGACTGCCTAACCATAGAGATTTAACGGCGAACAAAAGATTTGTTCTTTATTTTTAGCGATAATAACTGTGTATTCATAATGAAAAAAATATTTTTGGCTGTTTTGCTAAGTGTCGGTACAGCCGGCGCATGGGCACAGCAGAATGAAAAGATCCAGATAGGACAAAAGGCTCCGGAGTTAATTCTGGACAATCCTTCCGGCAAAAAGCTGGAACTCAGCAGCATATACAAAGACAGAATCGTACTGCTCGATTTCTGGGCTTCCTGGTGTGGTCCCTGCCGCAGAGCAAATCCCAGATTAGTTGCTTTGTATGATCGTTATAAAGACAAAGAGTTTAAGACAGCCAAAAAGGGATTCACTATTGTAAGTGTTTCGCTGGATAACAACAAAGATGCCTGGAAAAAAGCCATTGCGGCAGATAGTCTTCGTTGGGAGCATCATATGGTTGATCCCGGAGGCTGGTATGCAAAAGCTGCTGAAGAATATGGCGTGGGATTTATTCCCCAGGCTTTTCTGATCGGTCCTGATGGCAAGGTGATCGCTAAATATGACTTTGCAGAAAGAGCAGAACCCGACCTGCAAAAAATGCTGAAATAGTTTTATTGCATTTTTTTGTGCGGTAATGGTTTTTCGTTACCTTTGCTCCCTCAATTTTTCACGCATGGCCAAATCCATGCACAAAAAGAAATATAAAAATGAAAAAAGGCATTCATCCCGAGAGCTACCGTTTAGTAGTATTTAAAGATATGTCGAACGATTTTTCGTTCATCACCCGTTCGACCGCTCCATCCAGAGAAACCACAGTTTGGGAAGATGGCAATGAATATCCGCTGGTAAAAGTGGAAATTTCCAATACCTCACACCCTTTCTACACCGGTAAATCTATGTTTGTAGATACCGCTGGTCGTATTGACAAATTCAAAAAACGCTACGAAAAGAAGAAGTAATCTTTCCTCTATATCATTTATCAGAAGCTGTCTCAATGGACAGCTTCTTTTTTGTGTAGATAGAGCTGGCAACAAACAACAAAAGAACGCAAACACACAACCAAAGTCACAGCTTCATCATGCTCTTGCATTGCGGGCTAAAAATCCCGACTTTTGCCGGGATTTTTCACTTATGCAAGTTATCCTCTTCGACGACGAAACCCGCTTCCGGCTGTTGCCCTTTACACATACCAGACCGGTAGCAGATATTCGTTGTGGTATCCTCACCATGCGGGAACGCTGGGAGTATTGGCTTCGAACCAAAACCAGCACCATTACAGATTCATATCTACAACCTGTATTTCCGATTGAAAAAGAGAATGACCATCTGCTAGTCAACGCTTCGGTTTTTGCCAACGAAGATTTGACCAACCAGATCACCAACCTAAAAGAGGGAGAAAAACTCCTTTCGGGTGAACTGCTTATTGCAGCGCGACTCGGCAATGCCGAACTTCATTTCCATAATATCTCAGCACAAACAGCAAGCTTATCTGCTAAGAATTACGCAGGTGAAGTAAAAAAGCTACAACATATCTGGGATATCTTCTCGCTCAATGAAAAGGCGATCGCAGAGGATTTTCAGTTGCTCACAAAAGGGAAAAAGAGTGAGCCGATTCCGGAATATGTAACTGTGATTGGAAAAGAAAATGTCTTTTTGGAACCGGGAGCTGTCATCAATGCAGGCACGATCATCAACGCATCCTCTGGCTATGTCTATCTGGGTAAAGATGCGGAAATAATGGAAGGAGCTATCCTACGCGGTTCCGCAGCATTAGGAGAACATGCTGTAATCAAGATGGGTGCGAAAATTTATGGTGCCACTACTATTGGCCCTGGCTGTAAGGTCGGCGGCGAAATCAGCAATGTGGTATTCTTTGCCAACAGCAACAAAGGACACGATGGTTATCTGGGCAATGCTGTGATAGGTGAGTGGTGCAATCTAGGTGCAGATACAAACTGTTCGAACCTTAAGAACAATTACGACTTCATAAAGATCTGGGACGAACATCGTAACAAATCAATACAGACAGGGCTGCAGTTTTGCGGTCTGCTCATGGGCGACCATTCCAAATGCGGCATTAATACGATGTTCAATACCGGAACGGTCGTGGGCGTTTCTGCCAATATCTTTGGAGGTGGATTCCCGGAGAAATTCATTCCGTCATTTACCTGGGGCGGCAGCGATGGTATGGTCACTTACGATTTTGATCGTGCTATAGACACCGCAAAAAGAATGATGGCGCGGAGAAACAAAGAGCTTTCTCAGGCAGAAGTAATGATGCTGCGGCATGTGTTTGACACTACCGAGGGACAGCGCAATCTATTTGCACAGGGATAAGATTTACCAATAGAAAAATTGAGTTTTAAACTTTTGAACGAATACATCATGCGTAAAAAAATCATTGCAGCCAACTGGAAGATGAACCTAAATCTGGAAGAAGGAAAAAATCTGGTTGATGCTATTCTTGCAGGGCTTCCTGCTATCAGCGAAAACAGACAGGTGGTGATCGCTCCGCCATTTGTACACCTTACACAAACAGCCGCCCAACTCGAAGCGTACGATCATATCTTCCTGGGTGCTCAAAACTGTTCAAGCGAAACTTCCGGAGCTTATACGGGAGAAGTTTCCGCAACGATGCTGCGCAGCGCAGGTGTAAATGCAGTGATCATCGGACACTCTGAGAGAAGAGAATATTTTCAGGAGAATGATGAACTGCTGATCAGGAAGATAGATCAGACGCTGAACCAGGGACTGCGTGTAATCTTCTGCTGCGGAGAACCATTGGAAATTCGCGATGCCGATCGTCAGAACGAATATGTAGAACGTCAGGTGCAGGCCGCTTTGTTCCATCTTGATGCTGCACAAATGAGCCGGATCGTGATCGCTTATGAACCTATCTGGGCGATCGGCACCGGACGTACGGCCTCTTCTGCACAAGCACAGGATATGCATGCACACATCCGTAGCGTACTGGCAGCTAAATACGGTACAGAAGTAGCAGAAAACAGTTCAATTCTTTATGGTGGTAGTTGCAATGCACAGAATGCTGCTGAGCTGTTAGGCTGTCCTGATGTAGATGGTGGATTGATCGGCGGTGCATCGCTGAAAGCAGATTCTTTCCTTGCGATCATCCATGCAATGATTCACGCTTAAAAAAATATCTTCCAAAATTTGGCAGGTATCAAACTGTGTGTATCTTTGCAATCCCAAACGGGAAATGCCGCGTTGGTCAAGGGGTTAAGACGCCTCCCTTTCACGGAGGAATCACGGGTTCGAATCCCGTACGTGGTACAAAAAAGCTGCTCATTGAGCAGCTTTTTTAGTTTGGATAAGGGGACAATGTTCGCTGACTGGACATACAATTTCAAAGATCCATGTTTTAAACTCAGGGGCATTAACTCCCTTCTCCCCCGTTCCTCATCTCAAGGTTCTTTCCTCCAGCAACCTAGAATTTCGTCAACACCACATTGCAACTATCTTCAGCAAAAGAAATGACTGACTTGTATTCAAGAAAAATCTGGCTACCGGAATAATATCCACTGCCGGAGATCAATGCACTGTTGACCGTTTGTTCGGGAATAGAAACTGTTTGTGTAACGGGATCAATATCGGCTTCAAGTATCGAAGATTCATGACCGTTCCACAGTCCGATAAAGCGAATCTTGTTGAACTCCGGAAGCATCTCCTCCACTTTCACAGTATGGTTTAGGTTGCCGGTTTGAGAACATGGACCTGACTCTGTATAATTACCATTGAGTATTGCTGCAGGATTTTCGGGATTGGGACCGATGTGTACCTTAAAACTTGCCGACACGGTCTTTCGGGAATCGGTAGCAGTAACCGTAATGGTACTCCAACCTGTATCAGCATAGGAAGAAACCAACCGAAGCACCGATTGAAAAGCAGGTGTTGCAATAGAAGTGGAAAAGCCTGCGCCGAGCTTTGAGGGTAAACCTGAAATCTGAAGTGTCACTAGTTCTTCATAACCGGAAATAAGGTTTACCGAAAAGGGGATTCCCAACGTATCTCTCTGCTCCATGCTCACACTATCGGGCAAGCCAACAATTTCGAACTGCATAGGCTGGTCGGGGCCATCCCAGGCACCTTTCTTACAACTCCACACTAAAACGCAAAAAAGCAGTGCAATGGTTATTCTCATAAAAACTTATTGAAGTCGTCTAAGTTAGTAAATGAGCCAGCCAATTCCCACCGGGCTACGGCATAATTATTTTAGAAACTGACTAAACCTATGCAATGAGGAAAGTATTTACATCTGTTCTGTGCGTTGTCGTATTTATCGGCTGCACCATGCCTGCCGACAACCCGACGAACTCAGCCGAAAGTCCCACCAATACCGGCGCATCTATGCCTAATATAGATACCAGCTTGTATTCCACCGATCAGATGAGTACCGGCAGATTAACAGACACCCTTTCTGCAGGGGATACGATGCCACGTAAATAGTGCGGACTGGAGGAAGTATCGGGTGGAAAGCAGAGAGATGACCATGATAATGACTGACATACGCTCCTCAGCGTCTATCATAACCAATCGGAGCAATCGATTTCTATGCAATGCATCTTTGCAAAGAAAAGACCCAGTGCACCTTCAATATCAAATTAACCTGTAAAACCGCCTTTTTTACCGAAAAATTTCGTAACTTAAATATTCTGCTCCCTTTATCAGGGAGTTGAGCATTTTAATTAACCCTAAAAACTAAGTGAGTATGAGACTGAACTATGATGCCCGTAATGAACACAAAAACAACCATTGGCTCGGAGTATCCGGTACCGTTTTGGTACTTGCCACCATTGTTGGCTGCCTTTTACAAGTAATCTAATAAAAAGCCCGGCACAATGCCGGGTTTCATTTTATATCCTCTCTCAAGTTACAACAACTGCAATAATAATATCAGGATTCGCTTTCGTTATTCAGCTTTTGCAGTACACTATCCATTTTCTCAAATTCCTTTTCGTGCTCCTTTCGCAGCTCTGCCAGCTTTTGCTCGTATAAGGCATACATTTCAGGGTTCGTCTGACTCATTGCATACATGATAGCCGCGATCATCTGCCTGTTTTCCATCACCGTTTTGGCGACTACAATAAAACTGCTGTCCATAGAATATCTTTGATTCATGAAAATACGGTAATAATCTGTACCGCTTCCGGTAATAATCTATTTTAATAACAGCACGTAGGGAGCGTCCGACAAATATCTATCGACAGGTATTAACTAACATGACAAGAAATCAATAGAGGTGCAAATATATTCTTATGCCTCAAAGAAATTAGTTCAGATCTTCTTGCTGTGTTACAATATCTACGCAGACATTCCACAGTAAGCCTACCCGAAGGAATGTTTGCGTACGATTTTTGTTCCAACCTTTTGAAGCTTAGCAGTATCTTAAAAACGGATGAGGTTTTTACTGAGGACAATATGGATCATTTTTATTGCTCAAATAGCACTGGATGCCAAGGGGCAAAAACCTGAGCCTGCAGATAGCTCGGATATCCTGAATAAAATCCACCTTCAGTCGCGGAACCGCTTTCTCAACAACATTGTCAACGATGCCATCAGTTCCCTGAAGAAAGCGCCAGATCCGAAAAGCAGCGCTGAAATCATGGTGGAAAAAGGAGAAGAACGTTTTAAAAAATATGAAGGCAAGTACATCCGTTACATTTTCGTACAACGCTATGGCTTTGAAAGAACCTTTGCAGATACCTCCAACCGGATCAATTATTTCGGCACCCGCATCCTGAATGTCCTGCATACCGATACTCGCGAGTTTGTAGTGCGGCAAAACCTGTTCATGAAAGAACACACTCAGCTCAATGCCTACGAGCTTGCCGACAACGAACGCTATCTCCGTACGTTAAGCTTTGTTCAGGATGCAAGGATTTTTCCGGTACCTGTAGCAGGTGCGCCCGATTCGGTAGATATCCTGGTGATCACCAAGGACCTGTTTACGCTTTCTGCTGTGGTGGATGCAAGCCCGAATAGTGTAAGGCTGCGGGTATCGGAAAGCAATCTGGCAGGTATGGGACAGCGTATTCAGGCTACCGGGCTTTGGGAAAACGATCGAAATCCGGCGACGGGCTACGAACTGCTATACAGTAAAAGCAATATCGGCGGCAGTTTTATAGATGGAACCATAGCCTACTCTCAGATCGACGGCGGGAGAAGTGAGGGCTCGGAACCGGAAAATGCATTTTTCATAAGGTTGGAACGTCCGCTGGTATCGCCTTTCTCGCATGTGGCAGGAGGACTGGAGATCAGTTTCAATCAGGCGCTAAATGTTTATAGCAAACCGGATAGCCTCTTTTTTCACTACCGATACAATTACTATGATGTCTGGGCAGGTTATAATTTGGGCACCAAACGTATGGAGGAGTATGCAAATTACTCCCACCAGAGAACCCGCTTCTTTTTATCTGCCCGATATTTTAAAGCCGATTTCAAAACAGCGCCCTTACAGATAGCTGAAACTTTCGACCCTGTGTACAATACACGACAGGCGGCACTCGCACAACTTACTGTCTTCAAGCAGGATTTTTACAAGCTGAACTATATCTATGGCTTTGGTACCACGGAAGACGTTCCCACAGGCTACTCTGTTTCGCTCACTGCCGGTTGGCATAAACAATTGGATCTTCAACGTCCTTATGCCGGTTTTCAACTTGAACATTATTTGGTGACACCAAAGGGTGGCTTTGTAAATGCATCATTTAAAGCAGGGGGATTTTTGAATGATGGTAAACTTCAGGATGCAAGTACCCTGGCAAGTGTAAATTTCTTCACACGGATCTTCTCGGTGCGTCGCTGGAAACTGAGAGAATTTGCAAAGGTCAGTTACACACAAATCAATGACAGGGTTACCTATGAACCGCTGCGTATCAACAATACTTACGGGCTTAGCGAATTCCGAACCGACAGCATCAATGGCAATCGGCGCATCAGTATCTACTCCGAATCTATTTTATATCTAAATAAGAAAATCTTTGGCTTCCGCTTTGCACCGTTTGTATTCGGCGACTTCTCGCTCATCTCCTTCGAGAACGAAGACTTTGACAAATCGGACGGATATGCAGGCATTGGTGCAGGTGTCCGGACAAGAAACGAAAATCTGGTTTTCGGAACGATAGAGTTTAAAACGATTTATTTCCCGCGAACCGTTCTAGACCTACCACAATTCAGAGTGATGGTATCCTCGGATCTTCGCTTCCGGTATAGATCAAATTTCATCCGACCACCCGGCATTATTTCGCTCAATCGGGATGATATTTAGTAGCAATATTGAGCCTATTGCGCAGAAGGATTGACGACAATCTTTTCGGTACCGCTCACCTTTTGAACATGACAACAGTCGGCACCTACAACAAAGCGTTCTTCTGCTATCTTCTTACCGTTCTTTATGGCAATAAAGAAAAAGTCGTCAATATTGTTTTGTAAGCGCTGCCGGTAACTGTCGTCCAGCACAGTATACATGCCCACTCCACCCGATTCAAAACGTAAAGTTTCAGCACTGCCCTTTCTCAAGGTGTAGGCATCGTCGAGAGAAATGGGGACTCCATTGGCATCCTCTACCCTGACGGTTACCATAGCGAACTCTTCGGTACAGGTTACATCCGGAGGGCATTTACGTTTCTCACAGGATTCGGACATCAGTATAGGCGAACCGAGCAGCAAAAAGCAAAAGGGAAGAGAGCGCTTCATAAGCTCAAAATACGCTTTTTAGCGCGAGATTCCTGACGATGTCACAATACCTCAAGGTCGGTATAAACACAGGTATAACCGGTAATTTTCTTTATGACATTGTCGAGTTCCCTCGCAGCTTCCTTGATTTTTTCCAGTACTTCAGCATTTTGTTCATCACCAGGATTTTCAGCATCGATCAGTTCTGCCAGTCCGAGAATTGTAGCCACCGGACTGCGCACCTCATGCGACTGGATTCGGGCAATTTCACTGAGGTTTTCATTCTGCTTTTCGATCATGTGCAGATATTTCCGCTGCTGCGTAATATCCCGCGAAAAGCAACTGGCGCCTACAATATTGCCATCGATGTCTTTAATGGGGTTGAAACTAACTTCCTGATAAAAATCGTCTCCATCCAACTGCTCATGCCAGATCGTTTGAAAAGTTTCTCCTTCAAAAGATCTTTCAAAAAGCTCGCTCCATTGTGTAAATCGTGTAGTATCAAAGTCCTCTTTGTGCACCAAACTTGCGGGAATACCGGTGATGCGCTCTACGTACTTCCAAAAGGCATCGTTTGCAGAAATGATCTTCAGATCACGATCTATTGACCAGATGATATCTGTGGTATTGTTGATAATGGCTTTCAGATTCTCCTGTTCATGATAGAGTTTTTCCAGTATCCGCTTTTGCTCGGTTATGTCCACAAAATAAACCACGAGTCCTTTACCTGCGGGATATGCAGAGACTGCTACCCAGATATCAAGTGGTGGATAATATTCCTCCAGATGTACACTAACCCCTTGTTCCATTGCTTTATGAAACTCAGGATAAAAGGCGAAATCCTTTGCTTCCGGAAAACAGTCCCAAAGACTTTTACCTAAAATATCCTCTCGCTGATATCGCAAAATTTTTTCCGCAGCCTTGTTGAAATAGGTAATCTCCCAGTTTTCATTTACGGCATAAAATCCGTCTGTGATACTCTCCAGAATACGTTCTATCTCGCGGTTCTTCTTTTCGAGCGCCTGCTCTGCCCTAACTCTTTCGTCGATGTTCACGGCCAGCACCATCACTGCATCACGACCGGCAAACACCGTACGGTGCGCATATAAATGTGCATAAAAGACCGAACCGTCACTACGGCGATGCTTCCACCGACCAAAGTCGGTGTACATATCATGCACACGTCGGTTTGCCTCCTGAAATGCTTCTATTTCTTCCGGAGGACGAATTTCTGTTACACTGAGTTTTAGAAATTCGTCATAACTATAGCCGTATTGCCTTACGGCAGCATTGTTCACCATCAGCATCTCCAGCGTTTGGCGGTCATAGATATACATCGCTACCGGATTGTATTCAAACAATCTGCGGTAGTCGTTGCTCATCCTCTTTCGCTGAATAGCATATTGTATCGATTTGACGAGCACGCGCTGGTCGAACTCTCCCTTAACAAGATAATCCTGAGCCCCCCGACTGATTGTTTCGGCAGCAAATTCGAGCCCGGCAGTGCCGGTGAGCACGATAATCGGCGTGAGCGGAAACATAGCATATATTCTGGGAAAAGTCTCTTCAACAGAAGAATCAGGTAAACCCAGATCAGTAAGGATGAGGTCGAGGTGGACTTGTTTCAATTCTGCAAGCTGATCAAGTTTTGTGCAGCGTATAATACGGGCTTCTCTAACCCCTCCTTTGCGGATCAGCGCTTCCAGAGCAACATAAGCATCGTCATCGTCTTCAACGATGAGAATATGTTCCAATGCCAGGTTGCTCAATAGTGTCAAGATAAAAGGTTTAGGGGGATTGAAGATAAAAATGCATAAACTCAGTGACTTTTAAAAATGCAATTTCTTTTGTTTAATTTATTTTTTCTTTTCTTAACCGGATTTTCACTTAGTACATAAAGGCAGAAAACGCGGGAGATTTGGAAAACAGTCTCTGTTAGCTATTTTTAGTGTACCAGAGATAACCCAATGGCTCACGAGCACCTCCGAAAAGAAAAAGATTGCCTTAACTGTGGTAGTATTGTTGCCGGTCCTTATTGTCAGGAATGCGGTCAAAAAAATGTGGTACCGAAACAGTCGTTATGGCATTTAATAACTCACTTCTTCAACGATTTCACCCATTTCGACGGGCGTTTTTTTCTCACGCTGAAACTTCTTTTGCTTAAGCCTGGTTTTGTCTCGAAAGAATGGGTAAAAGGAAGGCGCACCAAGTATCTCGATCCGGTGCGTATGTATCTTTTTGTGTCGGCGGTAGCAGTGTTGGTCATCTTCTCGACGATCAGTCCTCCTCCCCATAATTATGTATCCAGTACCAGCCAGGAGGCTTTGATACTGGACTCTGTAAGAAAGAATTCAACAGACGGTTTTGCCTTTTACATTGAGGATTTACCAGATAGTGCCGGAGAAATTTTCGTTCTGAACTTCAGCGACGAGTTTAAGCACGGGGTTGCTCACTACGATTCTTTTCAGTCCTCACTTCCTGTTGACAAACGTGCAGGAAGACTGGAGGCGTATCTCGGCAGAAAGGCATCATTGGCGTATCAGGTCTACGATCACGATCCATTCAATTTTCTGCCCAATATGGTGCGGAAATGGATAGCAGCCACTTCTAAAGTGTTTTTCATTTCGCTGCCACTATTTTCGATATTGCTGGTGTTGTTGTATATCCGTCGAAGGAAAAATTTCTATTTTGTGACGCATGCCATATTCTCTATACACTTCTATATCGTATGTCTGCTCTGGCTTGCATTTACAGTGCCGATAATGGAAGCTTTACCCGAAGACGGAAAGGGGACAAGCATCGCTTCCATAACGGAGATGACGCTCAACATATTGATTCCCGTATTTATGTTTGTTTATCTCTTTCTAGCCATGAAACGCTTCTATGAGCAAGGCTGGGTAAAGACATTTATCAAAGCTACGCTCCTTTATATCACTAACGGCACTATCCTGATATTGCTTATCGTTATCTTCCTGCTCAACTCTTTTATCAGCATGGGCGTTTAATAAAGATTCAGGCAAATGACAAGCCAGGCTACTGAGCAACGCTGATGTCGCGGCTTACATATTCGAGTTCGTAGATAAACTGTTGCAGGTGGTCTAGTTCTACGTGATCCATCACCACGATCTTGTACCAGCTTGCCTTTTCATTGTGCTTGTCCGGCACCAGTCCGAATTTCCAGGCCAGCTTTTCCGGCATATCTACCGCCCTGATGGCAATGATATTCATATTCGGATGCCGGTAAAAACTGATGCCCAGCCTTTCCAGTTCCCTGCAGCACCATTCCGTACGATATAAAAGCTTGTTGATCTTCTCCAGCCAGCCAAAAGGCCCGTAGGTGAAAAGAATCATCCATACTGCGATAGCATTTGCTCCTGAGCGGCTACCACTCAGGGTAATATCCATACCGTTTACATACTGGGCTTCGCGGGTGTAAGCATATTCCATAAGTCCCTTGCGTGCGATGAAGATGCCGGTTCCATAGGGCGCCTGCAGCATTTTGTGTGCATCGAGGGTAACGGAGGAAACGTGAGGATTGATAAAATTCAGATGGTTATGCGGGGCACTTAAGGGGTAGATAAAACCACCGAAAGCGCCGTCTACATGCAGTTTAAATGCAACTCCTTTACGCTGCAACACATCTACATATACCTGTGGATCGTCGACACTACCAAACATAGTAGTAGCCATATTGGCAATTACAATAAAGTACTTCACACCTTCCTTAATGGCATTATCAACAATCTCTTCCAGCTTGGCAGCATCCAACTGACGCGTAGCATCATCCACAGGCACTTTATACCATTTCAGGTGCAACAGGTTGGCTGCTTTTGCTATGGAATAATGGGTATCTTCAGAGCCGATCAGCGCGATCTCTTCATAGCTTGCCTTGTGCTCTCGCAAAAAATAATTACGATAAATCCAGGCAGCCTGAATATTGGCTTCTGTACCGCCCGCTGCAACATATCCATCGCATTCATGAGGTTGTGCCAGCAACATATCTACTGCCAAAAGTTCTATCACATCGCGCTCCAGTTGCTGGGTGCCTCTAAAGAAAAATTCAGAGTCGCCAAGTGTATGGCAGCCTATATGGTTGGGATTTTGAACATAGCTGCGCAAAAGCGGGGCGTCTTTAAGAAACGAAGCCTGCTCGTTAAAAACATTCGGGTCAAGTTTCGAGGCGGGAATCCCGAGACAAATCTTCTTGTTGTAATCAATATTTTCTTTCAGTGCAGTGGATATGCGTTGATCCATCTCCGCATGAGTCAGCTTCTTCCAGTAATACATAGTAAAGCAAAGGTATCTGCATCTGTCGGCCTGTTCAATGACTTTGGTCATCCGGGGTGAGCAGCTTAAATTGCTCAGCAAAAACAGCTCATGAAGATAGTTCAGCACGAAGACGGAAGAAAGGGGCGTTTTGAAACCGAAGACGGACTTGCTCATATCGCCTATCATTTGAGAGATCAATACATCGTTGTAGATCACACCGAAGTAGACCCTTCGCTAAAAGGAAAAGGTGTAGGCAAACGATTGGTGGCAGCAATTGCAGACTGGGCTCGCTCGCAGCAACTTCTGGTGATAACCCTATGTCCGTTTGCCAAAGCTGTGTTCGAACGCACAACCGACTGGCACGATATCTGGCATCGTACCGAAAAAATGTAATGGAGGCTTTAAAAAAGAAAGCAGAAATTATATATTGCGGTAAATTTCGTCTCATGAAGCGATTAATAACAGTAGCACTGTTAGGATTTATATTTACAGGCTGTAAAAAGAAGACTGACGACGGGCACAGCGCATCATCAACTAATTTCACCAGCTACCAGCAGTATGATATCAATGCACAACGGCTTGGCAGTGTGGGCGATGCATCCGACGACTATCGCAGCGAAGAATGGCCGAAATGGGTCTACGATCTTTTCAAACCCATGGATACCGTAAACCTCGATGGATATACAAAAAGTGAGGTAAACCTGGAAAAGCTTTTTCCCAACCCCTGCGGAAATATGCAAATGATCAGAACTTTCGCTAGACAACCAATCAACCTAAAAATCGTTATCATAGACCAGTTTAAGAACGTTCTTCTGTCTAAGTCTATACATGTCCCTTCCGCTCAGCACGACATCGAATTGAATTACGCAGAAGCTGCTATGCCTGCCAACAACTATTACCGGATGTTCTATTCCTTTTCAGCAGCAGGAAAGCCACATTTTCAGCGAGGACATATTGATATTCACAAGACACAATAACTCAAGGGAAAGGCGCAGTTGATGCGCTTTTTTCATTTAAGAGGCCTGCCCTGAATATCAATACGAAATGCTATTGTAGCCTCCCTCCTCAGCTGGAAAAGCGGAGGGCTGAATATGGGCTTGTAAGAAAGGTTAGGGCTTCTTACCTTTAGACGCGGACAAAGCGTTTTTTGCCGCCTATTCAAGAAGAATCAGCGCCAATGACTGTTGTTTTTATTATTGCGATTGTCGTTCTCGCGGTATTGCTATACAAGATGCTTGGCCAAGGAGAGAAAACCTACGCTTATACCCGCACTATGACCATCACTTACAAGCCCGATGGTACAGAACAGATTTCCAGGATTGACGAGTCGGGAATTGTATTCGTTTCGCCCAAAACCATTACCGTCGACGGACAACCCTATGTACATAAATCTTCCGACCGCAGAAAAATACAGGCAAGGCTCAATTATGAAGGAGGAAACCTGAAAAGCATCCAGCTTGCGCTTCCCAATGGCGGCGAAAAGTTCTTTTATGTTGACAAGATCAGCAGTGTGAAAGATGTGATGCGTCACTAAGCAGCATGTTATCTTTTCCCTGAAAAACTTCCAACCTTCCCATTCTGATTTTTGCCTTGTCTTAACTTATTATTCCATCAATTTACTATTACATTCGCAATCTAAGCTTTCCAAATGGTACAGACAGATTACATCAAAGTGCCTTACGGTACTACCGTACATGGCGAAGAAGAAATCGAAGCGGTAGTCAATGTACTCCGCACTACGACGCAAATGGGCAAGCACGTTCGGGAAATGGAAGAACGGGTAGCTTCCCTGTACAACAAGAAATACGGTATTATGGTCAACAGCGGGTCATCTGCGCTTTACCTGGCAGCAGACCTGCTGAATTATGAAGCAGGCTCAGAGATTATAACTCCTGCACTGACATTCTCTACTACAGTAGCTCCTCAGGTAAAAAAAGGCTGGGTTCCCGCATTTGTAGATGTGGAAGAAGGCACTTACAACATAGACGCCAACAAAGTGGAAGAGATGATCACGGCCAAAACAAAGGCGATGATCATCCCCAACCTGATCGGTAATCTTCCCAACTGGCAGCAACTACGTGAAATCGCCGATAAACACAATCTCTTTGTACTGGAAGATTCAGCAGACACACTCGGGGCAGAGATCGGCGGCGAATCTTCAGGTCGCTTCACCGATATGAGCACCACCAGTTTTTATGGCTCGCACATCATCAACTGCGCCGGGAACGGCGGTATGCTTTGCGTCAACAGCGATACTTTCTACAACCGTGGACGGCTGCTGCGGAGTTGGGGCCGGAGTTCTTCCCTCTTCGTAGAGTCGGAAAAAATCGAAAACCGCTTCAATGTAGAAATTGAAGGTATTCCGTACGATGCCAAATTTGTGTTCGAAGAGCCGGGGTACAATATCGAACCTTCAGAAATGGGTGCAGCCTTCGGCATCGTGCAGCTGAACAAGCTCGCCAACAACATCGATCTGCGCACGCAACATTATCATCGTCTGCGTGAGTTCTTCACTCAGTACGAAGAGTTCTTTATACTTCCGAAACAACTTCCTGACTCGCGCACCGGCTGGCTGGCTTTTGCAGTTACCATCCGCGAATCTGCTCCGTTCATCCGCCGCGATCTGCAGATCTTCCTCGAAAAAAGAAATATCCAGACACGCACTGTATTTACGGGCAATATTCTTCGTCAGCCCGGCTTTAAACATTGTGCACACAAGGCTTCTTCGGGCGGCTACCCTGAAGCCGATAAAGTGATGCGTGGCGGTATGCTGATGGCTTGCCATCATGGACTGAAAGAGGAACAAATCGTCCATATGATGGAAAGCGTTTCAGAATTTATGAAATCACTCTAAGCATGGAAATTGGCATATTGATATTCTTCTGCATTCGGAACTATTTTAAAGCAAGAGCGGCACAACTGAATGCCGCTCTTTGGTCATTTTATACCTTTTTGGCCTGTATGATTACCTGGGCTATCGGAGGCGTTATCATGTCTATTATCATGATCTCCCGCGACCCGCAACTGAAAGAGATCCTGTTGCGGCAACCTGCCGACCGACAGGCTGTAGTCAACCACCTGACTCAGAAAAATCTGCTGGTACCCCAGTTGTTCCTGATTGTTTGCATGGCAGGCGGTTATCTTTTCATACGACATTTGCTTTCCAAAAGACTGCAATCGTAGATATATTTTATTTTTGCACTATCTTCATAAACAATACCCAATTTACATTCACGACAAATACCTGCTTATGAAAAAGTTGCTCGTTTTCTTATGTACCGTTACGGCTGTTCATGCCGCTCAGGCACAACAATTCTCTGCCGGCTTCCGCACGGGTGTCAGTACTTGGGGCGACAGACAGGAAAGTAAATCTTTCGACCGGAAAGATTATGACCTGTCATGGGACAAGGAAATATTTCTACGCCTTGAAACCAAAGGGAAATTTGCCTTCGAGGCAGGCATGGGGCATTACAGTATAGGACAAAGGTCAGAGATTCGTCAGGAATCCCTCGGCGGCAGTAACCACACAATTCTTGTAGTGCGGGACCGTTCGCAACATGTGGAGTGGAATCTTTCCGCCCAGTATGAAATTTCCTGCCCCACTCTGCAGGATAAATGTCCGCTTCTGAAGAAGATCAGAAGTTATGCCGGTGTGATCATAAGTCCTACACTGAGCCGGACGACCACCACTACATACACTTCCGGAAATGCTGCCGATATTACTGCTACGGGATATGAAAGCTCCAGGCGAGATGTGTGGAACGTTTGGACGGGGCTTTCCCATACGCTCATCTATGAATACAGTCCTAAATGGTATTTTACCTCTTCTCTGCGCATGCAGGTAGAACCCGGAGAAACGTTCAACAATACAACCGGATATCATCGCGACAGCCGTTTAGGCTTGCAGATAGGTGCCGGTTATCGCTTTCGCTAGAAAAAATTTGTATCAATAGATGAAATCCCTGCTCGTTGGGCAGGGATTTTTGTTTACAGGCCTTGTTCGACAACCTGCATTTGCCTACCGATAGACTGCATCGTCGTTTTGCTCAGATGCATTTCTCAAACAAAGACATTCTACTTATTGAACAATATTTTAAAATAGAACGACGGCTTTCCCAACTGATCGCGCAAATCCAGATCGGTGAACATACAGCTTATGGTTTTGCTAAGCGAGGGACTTTTATGCGCCTTGTTTACCACAAAGTTGAACAACCAGGGGTAGCGGCAGAGCTTCTGCAAAGTGGTACTTATCTTCAGTTCGTCACCTATACGTTTATACAACACTTTGTCGTAAGCCTCCTGCAGATAGGCGGCGTCGACGCGTTGTTCTTTGAGGCAATTGTCAATGGCAGAAGCAGCCAGCATACCACTGTACAGTGCATTGCCTATTCCTTCCCCGCTAAAAGGATCGATCAGACTGGCAGCATCGCCAGTCAGTAAAAAGTTGTCTCCCGACACCGGTAGTTGCTCCATGCCCATAGGCAATCCCCAGCCGAGTATCTTTCCGTAGAGTTTTGCGTCTTTAAATCGCGGTGCGATGTTGGGATTATTCTTAATTGCGTCCAGCATCTTCTCCCTGAGATTGATCTTCTTTTCTCTGATACGCTCCGACAATATTCCGACCCCTACATTAGACATGCCATTGGGCAAAGGGAAGATCCAGAAATATCCCGGCAGTACTTCCGGCAAAAAATGCAGTTCAATAAAATTGTCGCCGTGCATTCCGGTAACACCCTCGTAGTATGCACGTAGTCCCACAGCAGAAGTTTTATCGGTTGTATGTTGTCCTAAAAACTGTTTGCGAACCGTACTCTTGTCACCATCAGCACCTACGATCAGCGGCGCTGTTACCATATAAGATACTCCATGCTGTGTAAACTGAACGGTTATCTTACCATTCTCGCGGGAGATTGATTGGATGCTCGCCTCCTGAAATATGGTATTGTGTTCAGTAGGCAATTTCTCAAACAAAAAGTTATCGAACACTAATCTCGGCGTGGTAAAACCAGGAGCTTGTTCGCCTGGTTGCTTGTTGGGGTTGAAGGGAATATGAAGCGGCTTTCCATTAGGCGCTACGAATATGATTCCATGACTGGGCGTAAATTTATCTGCTTGCCGAAATATTTCCTGCAGCCACTCAGGATTTGCTTTGCGCAATACAAAAGCCGTCTTTCCGCTGCATGCATCACCGCAGACCTTATCGCGCGGGAAAAGCTCTTTTTCTATAATAACATGAGGAATCCCTGCCTGCGAAAGGTAAATAGAAGTACCTGCTCCTGCCGGTCCCGCCCCAATAATGATTACGGAGGTTTCGATATGCCTGTTGTTCATTAGGCATTAAATATAGGGGAGGAATTCTAAAGTTGTGAAATTGAAAGATGTAGGGCGAAATACTTGTGCTGTCAGTTGACGAAAGCAGGAAGCTTACACGTATATGTATCTTTCAAAATAGTAGATTATCTTTCAGTAGGTCATCTTATTTCAACAATTCTGTTAAAATAAAAAGACTTTAATCTTCTTATTTTAGTATATTTGTACAAATAAGTATTAATATGGAAAATTCTCGTCTTATTCCTACAAATAGAATTATCGAACGATTACAGTACGAGAATCCCTGGTGGATTACAGGTCAAGTGGTGGATATTTACCGCAATATGCCCCAACGACTCTATTTCCAGTTATTTTATCCATTTGTGCAAGAAACAGATGTTCGTAGGGCTGTAGTGTTAATGGGACCACGGCGGGTAGGCAAAACAGTTATGATGTTGCATGCCATTCAGCAACTGCTTGAGGACGGAATGAAAGCACAGCGTATTTTTTTTGTAGGAATAGACAACCCTATTTATATACAGCTGAGTTTACAGGATATTTTAAACCTGTGTCAAGCTTCACTCAAATTAGAGGACTTAAAAGGATGTTATGTGTTTTTTGATGAGATACAATATTTGAAAGACTGGGAAAGACATTTGAAAGTACTAGTAGATAGTTATCCCGAAACCAAATTTATTGTTTCTGGCTCCGCAGCTGCCGCTTTGAAGCGACATAGTACAGAAAGCGGCGCCGGACGCTTTACGGACTTCCTTTTACCGCCTCTTACATTTCAGGAATTCATCTATCTCAAAGGAAAGATTCATCTGATTCAAAAAAGCAAGATTATTTATGGAGGTCAGGAAGTACCGTACGACTTGCCCATAAATATCGGCGAACTAAACAATGAATTTCTGGAATATCTGAATTTCGGCGGCTACCCGGAAGTTGTTTTTTCGGATAAGATTCAAAGGGACATGGGTCGCTATGTAAAAAGCGACATTGTTGACAAGGTACTCTTAAGAGATCTGCCAGGTTTATATGGAATAAAAGATGTACAGGAACTCAATCGCTTTTTCACCTATCTCGCATATAATACCGGCAAAGAGTTTTCGTACGAATCCATATCGAAAGAGAGCGGTATTCAAAAAGATACTCTGAAAAAATACCTGACATATCTCGAAGCCGCTTTTTTGATAAAAGTTTTGAATAAAGTGGACAACAATGCAAAGCGACTGAAGCGTGTAACAAGCTTTAAAGTATACCTAACCAATCCATCTTTAAGAACTGCTTTGTTTTCCCCCGTGAAGGAAACGGATGACGAAATGGGAAACATGGTAGAGACAGCCGTTTTATCCCAATGGATGCACCGTGAAAACCTGGACTTAACCTATGCAAGATGGAATAATGGTCGTCAGGACGGAGAAGTCGATCTTGTATTACTTGACGATAAGACGTTCAAACCTCGCTGGGGTGTAGAAATCAAATGGACAAATCGTTATTTCGATCGTCCTCAGGAATTAATAAGCCTGATTCAATTTTGCAATAACAACAAACTGAACAAGGCTGTTGTGAGCACGATCAACAAAATGGGTAATAAAGATTTGCATGATCTCAAACTCACATTTATACCCGCATCTGTATATGCCTATAACATTGGAGAAAATACACTGAAAATGAAAGCAGTTTTGTAAAGGTGCATCCTTGTTTAAATCTGGTACGCATGGCGTAAAATGATACTCAACGGTTCAAACTTTTGTCCTGTGGGCTAGATGTTCCTCAATGTTTTTTATCATCACGCTACCCCCTTCAACAGTTTTCCAGAATCCTGTCTTCCATCTTTAAATTGGATGCGGTAGATATATTGTCCTACTGGAAGCTGACCAATGGAAATACTCACTCCAACAAAAAAGTCCCGCAAAAATGCGGGACTTCAACTTATTTACAAATCAAACAATCAATCAGCTTAGGCGTTAACCTTGCCCTTTGCTTTAGCTACAACCTCCTCCTCGATGTTACGCGGAGCAGGTGCGTAGTGGCTGAATTCCATGGTTGAAGATGCACGACCGGAAGACAGAGAACGAAGCTGTGTTACATAACCGAACATTTCGCTCAGCGGAACTTTTGCTTTGATCACCTGAGCACCGGCACGGGTATCCATACCTTCCAGCATCGCACGACGACGGTTCAGGTCACCGGTTACATCACCCATGTATTGTTCCGGAGTAATTACCTCTACCTTCATGATTGGTTCGAGGATGATCGGCTTAGCTTTCTTACCAGCCTCACGGAAACCAGATTTAGCACAAAGCTCGAACGACATAGAGTCGGAGTCTACCGCGTGGAAAGAGCCATCAAAGATCCTTACACGCATGCTTTCTACAGGGAAGCCGGCCAGAGGACCGGTAGTCATGGAAGCTTCAAAACCTTTTTGAATCGCAGGGATAAACTCGCGTGGAATTGCACCACCGAAGATATCATTGATAAACTGGAAGTTTCCTTTTCCTTCTTTCAGGAACTCTTCATCAGCAGGCCCGATCTCAAACTGGATGTCGGCGAACTTACCGCGACCACCCGTTTGCTTTTTATAAACTTCACGGTGTTCTACCTTCAGAGTGAAAGCTTCTTTGTAAGCCACCTGAGGCGCACCCTGATTTACTTCTACTTTAAATTCACGTTTCAGACGGTCGATGATGATCTCAAGGTGCAATTCACCCATACCACGTAGAATGGTCTGACCGGTATCTTCGTCTGTATTTACGCGCAGCGTAGGATCTTCTTCTACGAGTTTGGCAATAGCCATACCCATTTTATCAACGTCCGCCTGAGTTTTTGGTTCTACCGCAATAGCGATTACCGGCTCAGGAATGAACATGTTTTCGAGTACGATCGGATGTTTCTCATCACAAAGCGTATCTCCTGTTTTGATGTCTTTAAAACCAACAGCAGCTCCGATATCACCAGCTTCAATATAGTCGATCGGATTTTGCTTGTTAGCGTGCATCTGCATGATACGGCTGATACGCTCGTTCTTGCCGGAACGTACGTTCAGGACATAAGAACCTGCATCCAGACGACCTGAATAAGCACGGAAAAATGCCAAACGGCCAACGAACGGATCGGTCATGATCTTGAATGCAAGCGCTGCGAATGGCTCCTTAGGATCTGGTTTACGGCTCATTTCTTCGCCGGTATCAGGATGTGTTCCTTTGATCGCTTCGATATCTACCGGAGAAGGCAGGTAACGAATAACGCAATCGAGCATTTTCTGAACACCTTTGTTCTTATAAGAGGAACCGCAAAGCATTGGAATGATGCTCAGATCGATGGTAGCTTTACGTACTGCCTCGTGAATTTCTTCTTCAGAAATACTGTTTGGATCTTCGAAGAATTTCTCCATCAACTTATCATCGTATTCTGCAACAGCTTCTACGAGCTCAGCGCGCAGCATTTCTGCTTCTTCCTTCAGGTCGGCGGGAACTTCGCCTTCTGTATAAGTCATACCCTGAGTGGCATCGTCCCAAACGATAGCCTTCATAGTAACGAGGTCTACTACACCTTTGAAGTTATCTTCAGCACCGATAGGCAATTGCAGCGGAACTGCCTTAGCGCCCAGCATGGTACGCACCTGGCTTACCACGTTCATAAAGTCTGCACCGATACGGTCCATTTTGTTTACGAAACCGATACGTGGTACACGATAACGGTTTGCCTGACGCCAAACAGTTTCAGACTGAGGCTCCACACCATCTACCGCAGAAAACAATGCTACAAGTCCGTCGAGTACACGCAGGGAACGCTCTACCTCTACGGTAAAGTCAACGTGACCCGGAGTATCGATGATGTTGAACTTGTATTTCTTAGCATTTGGCAAAGGCTTGCCCTGCGAAGTTGGGAAGTTCCAGAAACAGGTAGTTGCAGCGGAAGTGATGGTAATACCGCGTTCCTGCTCTTGCGCCATCCAGTCCATGGTAGCGGCGCCCTCGTGTACTTCACCAATTTTGTGGTTTACACCGGTGTAATAAAGGATACGTTCTGTAGTTGTGGTTTTACCGGCATCAATGTGCGCTGCAATACCAAAATTGCGCTGTAAGCGTAAGTCTGCCATTGTTATCGTTATTATTTGCTTTTTTCAAAAATGAGGTGCAAAGGTAGTGGAATAATTGAGAAATGGAAAATCTGTGTATGTGAAAATGCGCATGGCTCCTTCTTCCACCGATTTTAACTTTTATCCAAATCCATATGGTACATTTTGTGAGGTGTTTTAACAGATCAATAGAAACTGTATTAATAATTTCGAATCTCACAAGCAACAGACATTTTTGCTATGAAATTGAGACTTATCCCCGTGGTGCTGACAGCGGCAGTAACTTCTGTAGCCACACTCTTTGTAGCAGGAAAATTTCAGGATCAACTTCCTTTGGTTCAAAAAGAACAACCCCTCCCGGTCAACTATGCCAGCTTTAATACTTCGGAAACAGTAAGAAGTGCCCCACCGGTCGATTTTGAAAGTGCGGCCGCGGCTTCTGTACAGGCGGTCGTACATATTAAAACTCAAACAAAAGCTAGAACTGTTACCGCCCGGGATCCGTTTTTCAACGACGATTTCTTCGGCAATCTTTTCGGTCAAAGACAATATTATATACCGCCTCAACAGGGCTCCGGTTCAGGAGTTGTCATTTCACCCGACGGGTATATTGTTACCAATTATCATGTCATTTCGAATGCCGAAAAGGTTACTGTCACTTTCAACGACCGATATACTACAGAAGCTGAGGTGGTTGCAAAGGATGCATCGACAGATTTGGCAGTATTGAAAGTAAAGGAGAAGAACCTTCCTTATATGGAATTTGGAAATTCCGACGACGTGAAGCTTGGTCAGTGGGTACTGGCGGTTGGCTATCCACTTTCGCTGGATGCCACTGTGACAGCCGGTATTGTGAGTGCAAAGAGTCGTGCCATCGGCATCAACCGAACACAATCCGCTACCGCCATTGAATCATTCATTCAGACCGATGCCGCCGTAAATCCCGGGAACAGTGGTGGCGCGCTGGTGAATACAAAAGGTCAACTTATTGGTATCAACTCAGCAATAGCTTCTCCAACAGGTTCTTATGCGGGTTACTCCTACGCTATCCCATCAAACCTAGTAAAGAAGGCCGTGAACGACCTGATCCATTACGGATCATTTCAACGGGCGTTCCTGGGTATCGAATATCCCGACCCCAAATCGCTTACACCTGAAAAAATTACGGAACTTGGCATTGACAAAAATGACGGTGTATATATAGCTGGCGTGCGTGAAAACGGAGGTGCATATCATGCCGGAATAAAAATCGGTGATTTCATCACACAGGTCAATGGCATACCGGTGCATACCGAAACTGAATTACAGGAGCAGATAGCTCGCTATCAACCGGGCGACAACATCAGTGTCACTTATGTACGCAACGGCAAGACACATAACACGACTGTCCGTCTTACCAACATCAATGGAACAACTTCCATAATTAAACCCGATCAGCCTGGTATTTCTCCGGCACTAGGTATTACACTTCGTCCGCTGACCAGCGATGAAAAGCGGAAGTTGCGGGTGAATAGCGGAGTGTTGGTTACCGGCATCAGCGATGGAGTTGTTGCCCAGCAAACCAATATGCAGAAAGGCTTTGTGATCCTAAGCGTAAACAGCAAGCCGGTGAATTCTCAGGAAGATATACAAAAGGTCTTAGCCGGTACTACCACCGCTCAGATCGGTGGCATCTATCCGGGAAACTCAGGAAGATTTTACTACGGGATTACGCTGAAAGATGCGTTGGGAGAACAATAACTTACTTTCCCCCTAAACAAACAGCCTCCGACACATAAGCTATCGGAGGCTGTTCTTTTTTATTGCGGACGTTTTCAGAAAGGGAATGCAAAGTACCTTCCCTTCGCAAGCTACATTTTAATCCCGAGCGTCAATGCTATAGTATTCATCTTATGATCAAGCTTTGCCGTTGGCGCTACCAGTCCTGCCGGATAAAATGTTGATGCAGGAATAGAATAAGGAATTTCTGTTTGTTCCAAGCGAGAATGAACAAAAGCCAGATCAATAAAAGCTCTTTCGTTACGAAGTCCAAGCCCTAGGGAAAAGTCCATACGGTTATGTTTTGAAGCACTGCTCTGATAAGGATTTCCATAATAGCCAAAGCCGCCGCGGGCGAAGAAATTATCCATGCGGCCTTCAATCCCTATGCGGATATTGGAAGCTCCCTGAAAAGTATTTTTCAGAATGCTGTTGCGTACAGTTTGTTCATCACGAAACTCATTGGAAAAGCGATACCGTACAGATTTGTAATCGACATACTCATAATCAGCAGAAATGAATCCGTACTGCCCCAACATGGCAGTACCACTGATGATTCCCCGCCAAGGTGTGGTAAGATTATAATTGAATGTACGCGGATCGTTTTGGACCGTTACAACACCCTGATAACCCTCGGTATTGGCAGTGAGTGACTCATTAAACTCGTCGTTGAGCGCAAACCAGGTGGGAGTATGAATTGCCACGCCCAATCTGAAGGCATCAGCAGGTTTGTAAATAACACCGAGTTTCAGATTGACACCCAAGCCTGTGGTTCGTAGCGATTCAGAATAACGGAAACTACCAAAATCGTCATTGCCATTTCCGGAAAGATCAGTCTCCTGAAAAAACGCATCTCTTGTATAACGAACACTAGGTAAACCCAACGTAGCCCCAATCATGATCTTTTCCTGATAATTGCCCCCTAGCGAAACCACGATCTCACTGATACCACCTTTTTCACTTACAGAACGCAGTTGCCTTAGTCCTATTGCAGAACTAGCCAGGGAATAAAATCCCATAGAGTCGTTGTTTACGAGATAACTCTGCCAGCCCAGATAACCTAAGGTTCCATTGACATCTACATCCAGAGGATATTGATTTGCGTCGTTCACAAACAACTCGCTAAAGCTATTGTTTACGCCTGCGGAAGTTCTCATATCGCCCCCATAAGAATAGTTGCGATTGAAATCTGCCATCCGGTTGATTCCGACAGCAAAGGAAACAGTTTTCCATTTGGACTTTTCATATCGCCGTCCCTTCTCTGCACGAGTGAACACAATGCCCAGATTACTAAAATTGAAGGCTGTACGTGCATCGTCCATGTTCCCGTTTAAATATTGTCCTTCGCTGTTGCCAAAGCGCAAAGTGGGCGTAACCATAGCTTCGCTGCGGCGATAAATGCCGATTCCTGCCGGATTGACGCTCAAGGTGGCAAAATCGCCCCCTACGGAACCCAAAGCGCTGCCAAAACCCAGGGAACGTGCAGTACCTTGGGGACTAAGAAAGGAATAGCGTAGGGCATCTGACTGATCCTGCGCCATGGCGGTGATCGAAGCAATACCGGCGGCGATAAGCCCCACGCCGGCGATATATCTGCAACTGTTTTTAATCTTCATCGCTCCTCTGTTCTTGAATGTTGTAATAAATGATTACACCTCCACCACGCAAAAAGCGTACCGATTGTTAAAAATTGCGCAAAATGTTATCCTTCCGCTTGTCCGGGAAAATAGGACGTCCGATGTTCCGCAGCAGCCTTTTCTACAAACGAAAGAACTTTTCCCCTCAGAACCTGATCTTCTTCGAAGAGGATACGCACTTTAATCGGCAGTACACATATATTCCCCTCTAAACCTTTCAGCTTCTCTCTTTGCAGATGTAACCGTGTAGCGTCCTTTTCCGTTGTAACGATAAGCTTGTCCGATACCTGCCAATTGTCATATGCCTCCCTGATCTCTTCAATATCCTTCGTAAGGAAATAATGATGATCGGGATAAGAAAGCACATGAACATTTTTTGCCAAACTTTTTACATAGCTGACCAACGGCTCGGGACGGGCGATACAACAGACCAGGATCACACTTCTCTCTTCCAGTGATAGTGGCTCCTGAGTGAAGAAATCATAAGGCTGGTCGTATTCTATCGTCGAGAAAAATACTTTCTGCGTGGGCAATGGATGGATATGTTGTTCCATTTCTCTCGCTTCCTCCCTCGACAAATTCGAAGGGCATTTTGAGACAATAATGATATCTGCCCGATGGTAAGCCTTCCGGCTTTCACGCAAACGTCCATAAGGAAGGATGAAATCTTGGTAAAAAGGACGCGAATAGTCGGTAATGAGGATATTTAACCCCGGTTTGACGGAGCGATGCTGGTATGCGTCATCAAGAATGACAACATTTATATCATGTCGTTTTTGAAGCAGAGTCGGAATGCCAGTAATGCGTTCTTCCGCCACGCTTACCACCACTTCGGGAAACTTGAGATGATACTGCATAGGTTCGTCGCCGATCTGAAGTGCATTGGTATCGGCGGCTGCCAGCAGGAACCCCTGTGTACGACGTTTGTAGCCGCGGCTCATTGTAGCCACTTGAAACTGGTAAAGGAGCAATCGTATCAGATATTCTACATGCGGTGTTTTTCCTGTTCCTCCTACCGAGAGATTTCCAACAGAAATTACCGGAACACTAAACTCTATGGACGAAAAAAAGCCGGTGTCGTAGAGTCGGTTGCGAAGCCATACCACCGCTCCGTACAACAAGGCAAGCGGATACAGGAATATTCTGACGACAGAAAAAATATAGTATAAGACATTTCTCGAAGACATGGACTTCATTTAAGCGATCAGACCAGCGTGAGCAAGAGCATATTCCAGTACTTTCTCCTGTTCGGGAAAAGGTTTCAGACGGTCGAGACCCAAAAGTTCTATGGCATAATGTATCAGCAGTTGTTTGTCGCCGGGTGCCTGTTCGCCTTTCTCCATACAGAAAAAGGTACCTGCTTCGAGCAGACAACGTTCCGGTATAAGCCCTATAACTTCGCTGCCTGCAAGTTCTACAGACAACTCTTTCGCTAAAGATTTACAGGCCTCCCAGGCTTTCAGGGGAGAACTTTCCCGGTAGTCGAGCAGATTCAAAGATACCTGTGCACATTTGTAATCGGCCAGATACCAGCCTATGGCACGAACCTTTGAAAGCAACCCGGGCATCCTTTTTCCTGAAGCTGTATCTTTATGTCCACGTTCACGTATTCTCTCTGCAATATATCTGGCTTTAGAAACATCGTCTGTATCTAACGCAATATTGAAAGCCACAAGAATATTTCGGGCACCAATCACCGTAGCTCCCGTCGCAGGATTGAATGCAGTTCCGCCAAAATCAGGCAGCCACTCGGGTCGCTTCATTTTGCTTGCTAACCCTTCATACTCACCTTTTCTGATGTCGGGCAGTGCTCTTCGGTGCTCTTCCGTAGCTGAGTACTCATACAGATAAACGGGGATATTGAGTTCTTCCCCTACCCTTTTCCCCAACATTTTTGCGTATTGGTCTGCCTCATCGAATGTCATATTGTAAAGCGGCACAAGCGGACAAACATCGGTGGATCCGATACGCGGATGCACCCCTTCCTGACTGCGCATATCAATCAGCTCTCCGGCACGGGCAATGCTACAAAATGCCGCTTCTGCAACTGCTTCCGGTTCGCCCGCAAAAGTCATAACGGTACGATTGGCTGCGGGACTTATGTCTACATGCAGTAAACTTGCTCCTGGCACAGAACGGATGCTTTCTGCGATAGCGTTTATCTTTTGCTGGTCGCGTCCTTCACTGAAATTTGGAACACATTCCAGAATTTTTCGGGTGGTATTCATTGGCGTAAATGTAGCATAGTTGGATAAATTGCAGACAGAACTAACCATAATAAATGAATTGGATACAACACCCCCTTCGACTGGAAGGAGAACGGATCATATTGGAACCGTTGCAGCAAAACCATTTACCATTACTGACAGCCATTGCAAAGAACAAGACAATATGGGAACATCTGCCTCTGGATGGCGCAGATGAACAAACCCTTATCGGAAACCTGAAACAGGCGATCCTAAAACGCAGTTACGGAGAACAATATCCCTTTGTAGTTGTTGAAAAAAACACCGGTAATATATGCGGAAGCACACGTCTCTTCGAACTATTTCCCGAACACAAGAAACTGGAAATAGGATGGACCTGGTACGCGCCACAATATTGGGGTAACGGCTATAACCTTGAATGCAAATTGTTGTTGCTTACCTATTGCTTTGAAACTTTGGGTGTACAACGTGTCCAATTGAAAACAAGAACTACCAATCTCCGGTCTCGTGCGGCCATTGTGAAACTGGGCGCAAAACAGGAGGGTATTCTGCGAAAAGACAGAATTATGCCGGGTAGTCTGGTAAGAGATACAGTAGTGTTCAGCATTATTGACGATGAATGGCCGGAAGCCAAAACCAGGCTGCGCAGACTTATGGAAGAACGGTATGGCGGTCAATCTGATTAATTCTGTCCGGTCACCGCAAATGTATAGACACTCATAACTTGCAAAACACAAATGAACGCTCTAAAGTTTAATCCATTTATAATGAATGTCTAATGTTACTTTAACATCCTGCCCGGCTGAATATTTTTTTAGAACTTTATCCTATTACTTAAGCGAATGAATCAGAAAATACTCTTAATTGAAGATGAGACCAAACTGGCATCTGCCATCCAGAAGGGACTGTACGAAGCAGGGTTTGAAGCGGCTGTGGCGGCTACCGGGCAGGAAGGGAAAGATATGTTTTACGTCAACGACTATGATTTGGTGATCATCGATATCAATCTTCCGTTTATCAATGGCTATGATCTGGTGAAACTGTTCCGTTTCCACAACAAGTTCGTTCCCATCATGATCGTTACCGCATTCAGTCAGACCGAGCATAAACTTAAAGGTTTTGACCTTGGAGCCGACGACTATCTGGTGAAGCCATTTGAATTCAAGGAATTGCTGGCACGCATCAACGCATTACTGCGACGTGCTGAAATAAAACCTGAGCTCTCAACTAAAAAAACGATTGAAGTAGCCAATCTGGTGCTGGATCTGGAAAAGAAAGAAGCCTCCCGCGACGGAAGGAATATTCCGCTTACTGCCAAAGAGTTTTCATTGCTGGAGTTTTTGTTACGCAATAAAAACAAGGTAGTTTCCAAGGAAGAGATTGCCCTGAATGTATGGGACATAGATTTTGATCTGCAAACCAATGTAATCGAGGTGTACATAAACTACCTCAGACGGAAAATCGACAGAGATTATGCACCCAAACTCATCCATACAAAGTCGGGCATGGGCTATATCCTTAAAACAGAGTAATGCAGATCCGGTATAAGATCACCTTTGTCTATGCTACTACCGTGGCAATTATCTTATTACTGCTGTGCTTTAGTATCTATTTCTTATCGGCGCAGGATCGTACTTCGCAATTTCGTGATCGGCTGAAAGCCCGTGGACTTGCGATACACCGTTTGCTGAAAACAAATCGATTGGAACCTGCAGTTGTACAAGAGGTAATCCGCGTACCTTCCTCCGCCCTAAACCAGAAAAGCATTCATGTTTATGATAGCACCGGCAATCTGATTCTGGCAGAAAATGACAAAGGAGCTCCGGTACTTCAGGTGAAAGCCGATGTACTCCGCAAAATTTCACAACGACAGGATTACTATTTTAAGACAGGGGAACGCGACGCACTGGTTTTCAAAGCAGGGAATAGTACCATGGTTATCGCGGCTTATGACGACGACAGGATTGAATGGCTGAGAAAATTACGGCTAACCCTGATGATCTCTTTTTTTCTTAGCATTGCATTAGTAATCTTCGTAGGTTATGTGTTTTCGCTGGGATTGGTAAGGTCGATCCGGAAGATTTCTGAAAAGTTAAGTCATATTTCCACAAGAGACTTTTCGCAAAGGCTGGAAACGGGCGACAATCACGACGAGTTGGATCAACTGGCTACTACCATCAACAATCTGCTGAGCCGGCTTCAGCATTCTTTCGAAACGCAAAGTCGGTTTATTGACAATGCCTCGCATGAACTTTCCACTCCTCTGGCGGTCATTCTGAGTCAGCTTGAGATTGCCCGGCAAAGAAATCGTTCCAAAGAGGAATACGAAGCGCTGGTAGACTCGGTGTATGAAGACGTGTCTAGGCTGGATCTCTTAGTAAAAAGCCTGTTAGATCTTGCCAAACTGAGTGGCTCACAAAACGGACTGGAGTTACAATATTTCCGTATTGACGATCTTATGATGCAACTTCCGGTAGCCATCAGGAAGATCAATACATCCTACAATGTAAAACTGATCTTCGACGAATTTCCGGAGGATGAGGAAAAAATGAAAGTCTATGGTAATGAAGCCCTGCTCTTTTGCGCTTTATACAATATTATGCATAATGCCTGCAAATATTCGTCAGACAATGCCGCAGTGATAAAACTCAGTTTTACAGACGATAATATCCGAATATTGATACAAGACCAAGGACCGGGTATTGCAAAAGAAGATTTACCTCATATCTTTCAGCCATTTTATCGCAGTCTGAAAGTCAATGCCTCGGTGGCAGGCACCGGATTAGGTTTGGCTCTGGCGAAAAACATCATCAAACTACACAACGGAACGATCAACGTGGAAACAGAAAAAGGAGCGGGAACAAGTTTTTTGGTGGAGATCAAACAAAAACCCGTTTAAATTTACTTATGAATTTACATGCTCCCGTCATATTGATACTGCTGAGCAGCGTAGTGATCATCAGCTATCTGTTCAACCTTCTCAGCCGTAAAACCAACATTCCTTCAGTTTTATTGCTTATCGGAACGGGTATTGCAGTCAAGTATACCACCGCATACTATGGCATTATACAAGCCGATGTCAATAAACTTGTAAAGATCCTGGGGATTGCCGGTTTGATCATGATCGTGCTGGAAGCTGCCCTCGACCTGAAACTCAGTAAGGGGAAAATGAAACTTATCGGAGATTCATTTGCTTCTGCCTTATTTATCTTTCTCATCTCTGCTTTCGGAATAGGATTTTTGGTCATGGAGTGGTTGCAGGTGCCCTTTGCAAGAGCCTTTCTGTATGCGGTACCGCTCAGCATCATCAGTAGCGCCATCGTCATACCGAGCACAAGTCATCTTCCGGAAGAAAAACGGGAATTCATCATTTATGAATCCTCTTTCTCCGACATCTTCGGCATTCTAGTGTTCAACTACATGCTTATGGACAATATGGCCAGTCTGGGTGCTGCTTTAAAGTTTGCAGGCAATGTGGGCATGGCTGCGTTTTTCTCTATCATCGCCAGCCTGCTGATGCTTTACCTGCTTACGAAGATCACCATCAACATTAAGTTCTTTTTGGTATTTGCCGTGCTATCATTGTTGTATTCTTTGGGAGAGCTGATCCATCTGCCTGCCCTGCTGATCGTGCTTGTATTCGGGCTTGTCATCAATAATGCTTCATTGATCATACGTGGCCCACTAAAGCGCTGGATCGGACTCGAGGGTATTGACGGCGTAGTGGAAGCCATGCGCTCTATTACAGCCGAAACTTCGTTCCTGATTCGGACATTTTTCTTCATCCTCTTCGGTTATACGATCAACCTGAATGTGATTGTTCTTCCCGACGTATGGAAACTGGGATCGATCATTATTCTGATCCTGCTCTTTGTACGGTTTTTCTATCTACGGATGATCCTGAAATCAAATCTTTTTCCCGAGCTATTTCTGATGCCTAGAGGCTTGGTTACCATCTTGCTTTTTTATAGTATTCCGGCGAGCCATAGTATCGGAGGCTTCAACGAAGGGATCCTCTTCTTTGTAGTGGCGGTCAGTTCGGTGTTGATGATGATAGGGCTGCTGCTTTTCCGGAAGGACAAGGAGCCTTATCTGGAACATAGCGAGGAGGCTATTTAGGTCGATCAATGCCGCATAACAGAATGAAGCGATTGGTGTACATCTTCCATTGAAAATGGCTTGGGAAGGAAATAGTCCGCTTTTGCCTGAATGGCAAGTAGCCCCGCATTCCAATTGCCAGAACAGAGAATGACGGGTATCTTTGAAAACAAAGGCGTTGTTTTCAATTGCACTGTTGCTTCATAACCACTAAGACCCGGCATGGAGTTGTCCATAAAGATCACATCGGGTTGTATGGTTTCAATATCTTGAAATAAGGCATTGCAATTGCTTTTTACCACTACTTCATGCCCTTTTATCGTTAACATTTGCTGAAACAGAAAACACACATCCTGTTCATCGTCATAAACCAATATTTTTAGCTTCGTATTCATGCGGAGGTTTCTTATTTATATCAATACCTTGCCGCGAACTTCAACGCTATGCTAAGGACGGTCTAGACTAAGTTCCATAACGGGAAAATTGCTTTTCAATAATCTTAATCGTCTATTGTCGAGTTGCGCCCCATCTATTTGTTGCAAAGCCTGGAAAAACTTTTGCTCGGGATTGTTGCTGTCACAAGCCATTCGGGTACTTGTTATTCCCGATACACTGAGCTGCTCGTTATTGAGCACATACTGCCCCGAATAGATATTGCAGCCACCAAAGCCATTAAGTTCCTTACCTGCCACAAAGATGACAAAAGGCTGCTTTGCCATTCTGATCGTATCGCCACCAATAGAAATCAGATACCAGCGTTTGTTCTCTATTCCTGAGGCACTTGTACCCGAAGATTTTCTGGCAGCACTACAGGAAAGTAAAAACAAGTACAACGCGATCAGTACATACGGCCTCATATAGAACAGGGTTACAATTACTATGCCTCCGAAAAAACGGGCATAAGAAAACGGCAGTAACGAAGCTACTGCCGTTTGAAAGATACTATGCTGTTAATCTGCCTGATGGAAAGGATAACGATAGTTTGTGACCGGAACTAAAGTCTCTTTGATCGTCCGGGCACTCAGCCAGCGATACAGGTTGAGCATAGATCCCGCTTTGTCGTTGGTTCCCGATGCACGTGCGCCACCGAAAGGCTGCTGCCCTACTACGGCACCTGTAGGCTTATCGTTGATGTAAAAGTTGCCCGCGCTGTCTACCAGTTTTCGCGTCATGGTTTCGATAGCGTAGCGATCACTGGCGAAGATGGCACCGGTAAGTGCATAGCCGGAAGTTGAATCTACAGTATCCAGCATCGCTTCCCATTTATCCGCTTCGTAGGTATAAATTGTAAGCACCGGTCCGAACAACTCTTCACACATAGTAACATAACGTGGGTCGGTGGTTTCTATAATAGTAGGTTCTATGAAATAACCCTTCGACTTATCGTATTGTCCTCCGCAGATGATCTGAGCTTTTCCTCCACTATTTTTAACATCGTCTATGTAGCGCGCGAGATTGTCGAAAGACTTCTCATCAATCACAGCATTGATAAAATTGGTAAAATCGTCTACCACCCCCATCTTCATCGTACGTACTTCTGCAATTAGTTTTTCTTTGATCGCCGCTGCAAGATTCGACGGCAGATAGGCTCTTGAAGCAGCAGAACATTTTTGCCCCTGATATTCGAAAGCACCGCGGGCTAGGTTTGCCGCTACCGCATCGGCATCGGCAGAAGGGTGTGCAAAGACAAAATCCTTACCGCCGGTCTCGCCTACAATTCGCGGATAAGTTTTGTATTTGTGAATGTTTTCACCAATAGTGCGCCACATATTCTGAAACACACCGGTGGAACCTGTAAAATGCACACCGGCAAAATCAGGATGGTTGAAGCAAACATCGCCTACTACGGGTCCGTTGGTATACACCAGATTGATAACCCCATCCGGCAATCCTGCTTCCTTCAATATTTCCATAAACACGCTTGCAGAATAGATCTGAGTATTGGCAGGCTTCCACACCACGACATTACCGCACATAGCGGGCGCAGTAGGCAGGTTGCCCCCGATAGCAGTAAAGTTGAACGGTGTTACAGCGAGCACGAAACCTTCCAGCGGGCGGTACTCCATGCGGTTGTGGAAACCCTGCGGAGAAAGAGGCTGTTGCTTGTATATCTCGGTAAGAAAATATACGTTGAAACGTAGGAAGTCTATCAGTTCGCAGGCGCTGTCTATTTCTGCCTGAAATGCATTCTTGCTCTGCCCCAGCATGGTAGCTGCATTCATCCGGAAGCGATATTTCGTAGCTAGGAGTTCCGCAGCCTTCAGGAAAATTGCAGCGCGATGTTCCCAGGGCATATCTGCCCAGTTCTTCCGGGCCGCAAGCGCAGCATCTATAGCATCACGTACATGTTGTTCTGTACCGGCATGAAAATGTCCCAGTAGATGAGCTGTTTCGTGCGGTGGATGGATTTCTTTTTTATCATCTGTGCGAACTTCTGCTCCGCCGATATACATCGGGATATCGCGTGTCTGCGATTTCAGCTCGGCAATAGCTTGTTGCAGCGCTTTACGCTCTGCGGAGCCAGGAGCATAGTTCAGTACCGGTTCGTTTTGAGGTTGTGCAAATTCAAAATAGGCGTTATGCATATAAAAAGATTTGGCTTAGAGATGCGCAAAGGTAAATGATTAATCTTTGGGATATACCGCGGTACGGTCGAATCATGGGGACTACTGATTCCTCAAAGCCCTTTGCATCATGTAAACCCACCGGGAAAAAATTCCCAGCCCTTTTACACCGTGCATGCCCATCAGGTGAAATGTTTTTTCCCCCTTCAAAACAATATGAATCCGAAAAGCGGTCGCTATAACTGTTGCGCTACCGCACTATCAGCTTCGTTACATACCGTTTGCCTTCTGTAAGTGCGGTAATGAAGTAAATGCCGGGTGTCCGGTTTTGTAATTCAACCCTCAGTCGCTGCCCCTGCCGGATTACTCTTTTTTCTACCTCTGCTCCGTACAGGTTTACAACTTTCAGCTCCTTTAGTTTCATATTGTCCGGCAACTGAACAAAGGAGCTTCCGTCATTGGGCTGCGGATAAACCGACAGGCTTTGTGTGGTCACATCATCGACACTTACCGGCCAGATATAAATAACATTTGAAGTGTCGAAGCAACCGTTACTACTGGTACCGATCACATAGTAGGCACCCGGAGCTGTAATCGAATGCGTCACTCCGGTAGCGCCGGTGATCGCTGTATCATTGCGATACCATTGGTAAGACGTCAGTCCCGTAGGCGAGGCAGTCAACACAGAGCCCGACTGCGCGGCACTCACTACAGGGCTAGGAATCACGGAAATCGTTTTCGTTACCAATCCGCTGGTGCCACAAACATTTGTCGCCGTCACCGAAATAGTTCCACCTGTATTTCCAATGATTGGACTGATCATATAGGAAGAGCTGCTTCCTGTCCAACTGCCTGGAATTGACCAGTTGTAGACAGCTCCCGGTATCATTGGAACCGAATATGTCTGCTGTGCGCCGATACAGGCCGTGGAAGGACCTGATATGGTATTGAATGATGGACCGATACCAAGATCCTTGCATAGTCCAATGCGAGCAGCAAACACTCCGTTTTTTCCCGGGGTGAGAATTCCGGTTTGCTGTCCGGCAACATAAAATCCTCCGATACCGTCAGATTTAATTCCGAACTGGTCAATTGGGGAATTCATATTATGTATGTTCGTCGCAGTCCCCCCGGTATCAAACATTAGGATATAAGGACCGTTACCCCCCCAAGTCTCTACAGTTGCATATATATTGCCGGAAGGATCCGCTGCAGAACCAACAATAGTATAAGGTAGAGATGATACTGACAACCATTGGGGAATACCGGGAACTATTATATTTTACCACATATGTTTGCATAGGTGAGGAGAAGCTAGTTGAGATTGTAACGTTATTCCCAAAGGAAGTGGTCACATTGGATGCATTTTCACCTGAAACAAAAAAATTACCCGCCGCATCTTTAGTGATCGTTCTCAATCCGGCGCCGCCACCTGAACTAGTTGATGAGGGAACCGACACCCACTGTACAGTTCAACTGCTGCTGATATTGGCGACGAAACTTCCAGCCTGTGATATAGTAAAGACTTGATTGCCGAAAGCCATACTGTAAGAAGAAAGAACATTACCACCCAAATGTATATTTCCTATTCCTGAAGGTGTATACTTCGTAAGAAAGATCTCTCTTGAACTTGAATTCGGTAGTGTAATCGTCCCAAAAGTAAGAGGATTATACCCTGTCATGCCGGTAAAATACAGGTTCCCGGAAGCATCAACAGCCATGTACTCGTCAGCATTACCAAGACGTCCCGCATGCGCCTCTCCCTGAGCAGTATCTCTCCAAAGCCATGATATTTGCGTTTTCCCCTGAAGAGCGCTAAAAATCAGTATCCCCAAAAAGAAAATATTTTTCATAAGGTTATAGCTTTTGAATATATAGCCAATTTAATACATCAAAATGATTCATACAAGGCTTCCACCCAGCATATTTCATTCACTTTTGGAACAAAAAAGCCGCCCGAAGGCGGCCTTATGAATGAAATCGTATTCATTAAAGTTTCTGAATCCTCAAGGCGGTTGCGTGTTCCTCATCTCTATACTTCAACAGATAAATGCCCTGGGGTAATCCACTCAGGTTCATCTCAGCTTTCACGTCTTTAAGACTTACCTGCTGCAGCAGCTTACCCGAAAGATCGAAAAGCATAAAAGTTCCTTCGCCTTTTGTCTTTCCGCTTACTTCCAAATGCAGTACATCTTTGGCAGGATTCGGATAAGCAAACACGTCATATTCTCCGGTCTTTCCTATCGACTGCACCGATACCGATACAGTAGAGAACGGAACACTTTCCCAACCTGAAAGATCATCGGGACTGCAATAAGCTCTTACATGAAAATAGTAAGATGTATTAGGCGTCAGACCAATGGCAGTAGCCGAAGGTTGAGAAGTATAAGTATTGGCATTAGCATCAGGAACATTGGTCGTAGTAACGCTGTACTGATACTGCTGTGCTCCGGATACATTCGCCCAGTCGAAACTTGCTGAAGTGGCTCCTATAGAAGTGAGCATCACACCCGATGGAGCAATATTACATACCGGAGGTGTGCTGAAGGGGGTCGTATTCCAGGGCGAAACATTATTCGCATCGCAACGAATACGCAAATGGAAATAGTAGTCGGTGCCACTAAACAAATTTGTAGCAGCAAGTGTATTAAAAGTGATCAGCGCTCCTGTAAAACTCGAAGGAGGAGGCGTAGCACTGGTATTGATCACGTATTCGTAGCTCGCCACGCTGGGGTACTTCGGCCAATCCATCTGAGCAGCATAACTGCTGATATTGCTCACTACTGCCGGCACCGGCTGACCGCAAGTGGACGGTGTCGTGAAGGAATCCACAGTCCACGAACTCAGATTCGATACATTGTTCAATGGATTGGTACCACAATGAGTGCGCACCCAGAAATAGTACGTCTGACCGCTTACCAGATTGTTGGCGATAAAATTCGTGTCTGTCGTCATTGAAATGCCCGTAGTCGGTGCAATAAATGTCGTCGTCAAAGCATACTGATATCCCTGCACAACATGCGGAGATGGTGTCCAGTGCATCCAGGCGCCATACATATTTACAGCGTCTATCGTCAACGGAACAGGCGCATCGCAAGGGCCAAAGAGTGTTGTAAAACTCTTCGTTGTCCAACCGGAAAAAACGCCTGTAGCACATTTGCTCCGAACATGGAAATAATAGGTCATACCTGCCGTTAATCCTGTAGCATTATAAGTCAACGCTACAGTAGGTGTACCGCTGGCCGGAGGAGTCGCAGATGTACCAAAAGCATATTCATATCCCTGAGAGCCCGCAACCGTCGACCAGCTCAGATCCGCAGAAGTCATCGTCAGGTTGCTGACATTGAGGCTGGCAGCATTTACTCCCGTACATGTAGGTGTAGTAAACGGTACAGATACCCAGTTTGAAAAAGTAGTAGCCGAACATTTATTGCGCACCCAAAACCAATAGTTGGTACCAGGATTTAAGCCCGTCGCATTATAGCTTGTGCCGGCAATAGGTGTACCTGCCGTAGTAGGTGCAGTAGATGATGTGGTAATCTGATATTCATATCCCGATGAACCCGACACTGCATTCCAGGTAAAGTTGGCAGAAGTCCAGGTAACGCCAGATGCAGCAAGACCGGTGGGAGGATTGCAGGGCGGACCTGCAGGCATAAAGGTTACAGTGCCACACCAGAAACGCGGATTAGTTGAATTGCCCCAATAACCCACATTCAGCGAATTGATCATATAGTTACCATTTCCGATCCTCACACCACCATTTATAAAACTGTTGGGTGTCGTCGTAGCTCCACCATAATTCAAATTAGAGCCATTGGTTTGCACTGCAAAGCGATAGGTTGTACTCGCAGGAATCACAAAACTAAGTCCTGAAAACGTCGGGTGAATAGCAGTTGTAGATACTGTACTGCATATTGCCGAATCAATTTTAGTCCAGCCTGTCGGCAGGTTTGGAGTACCACTTAAAACGGTAGGATTATAAAACAGGGTGTACTGATTTCCATTACTGGTACTCGCACGATACATATCAATACTCGTAATCACAATTGGATAGGTGTTAGTGTTTTCGATAATAAAAGTGATGTAGTAATTGGCACCACTACCACTGCTGGCCGCACTTGGGAGTCCGGTAGTTACTGAAGTTTGTCCTGATGACGGAAGACTAAACCCAAGCAGCAATAGAAAAACTACAGGGAGCTTGCGTAAAAAATTATTCATCGCAGAGAATTTTTGCGCCTACTCGTAAAAAAGGATTTTCGGCTTCCTCCTACAAAATGATTGTTTTGTTTACTACCACATACAAATAAAAGAACAATAAAAGGTCTTAATCTAATCCATGCATAATTCCGAACATATGAAAATCGTCAAGTGATAAATACCTAAACTTACCTTATGGTCAACTCGGCTTTGGCTGAACTTGAAGAAGAAGTAATAATGTTGTTCCTGGTGATTTAATTCTTATCATGTCAATATTTTTAATACATCATCATGAAAATACAAAAAAAACTATTAGTATGTATTAGCCGCATAAAAAAAGCCGCCCGAAGGCGGCCTTATGAATGAAATCGTATTCATTAAAGTTTCTGAATCCTCAAGGCGGTTGCGTGTTCCTCATCTCTATACTTCAACAGATAAATGCCCTGGGGTAATCCACTCAGGTTCATCTCAGCTTTCACGTCTTTAAGACTTACCTGCTGCAGCAGCTTACCCGAAAGATCGAAAAGCATAAAAGTTCCTTCGCCTTTTGTCTTTCCGCTTACTTCCAAATGCAGTACATCTTTGGCAGGATTCGGATAAGCAAACACGTCATATTCTCCGGTCTTTCCTATCGACTGCACCGATACCGATACAGTAGAGAACGGAACACTTTCCCAACCTGAAAGATCATCGGGACTGCAATAAGCTCTTACATGAAAATAGTAAGATGTATTAGGCGTCAGACCAATGGCAGTAGCCGAAGGTTGAGAAGTATAAGTATTGGCATTAGCATCAGGAACATTGGTCGTAGTAACGCTGTACTGATACTGCTGTGCTCCGGATACATTCGCCCAGTCGAAACTTGCTGAAGTGGCTCCTATAGAAGTGAGCATCACACCCGATGGAGCAATATTACATACCGGAGGTGTGCTGAAGGGGGTCGTATTCCAGGGCGAAACATTATTCGCATCGCAACGAATACGCAAATGGAAATAGTAGTCGGTGCCACTAAACAAATTTGTAGCAGCAAGTGTATTAAAAGTGATCAGCGCTCCTGTAAAACTCGAAGGAGGAGGCGTAGCACTGGTATTGATCACGTATTCGTAGCTCGCCACGCTGGGGTACTTCGGCCAATCCATCTGAGCAGCATAACTGCTGATATTGCTCACTACTGCCGGCACCGGCTGACCGCAAGTGGACGGTGTCGTGAAGGAATCCACAGTCCACGAACTCAGATTCGATACATTGTTCAATGGATTGGTACCACAATGAGTGCGCACCCAGAAATAGTACGTCTGACCGCTTACCAGATTGTTGGCGATAAAATTCGTGTCTGTCGTCATTGAAATGCCCGTAGTCGGTGCAATAAATGTCGTCGTCAAAGCATACTGATATCCCTGCACAACATGCGGAGATGGTGTCCAGTGCATCCAGGCGCCATACATATTTACAGCGTCTATCGTCAACGGAACAGGCGCATCGCAAGGGCCAAAGAGTGTTGTAAAACTCTTCGTTGTCCAACCGGAAAAAACGCCTGTAGCACATTTGCTCCGAACATGGAAATAATAGGTCATACCTGCCGTTAATCCTGTAGCATTATAAGTCAACGCTACAGTAGGTGTACCGCTGGCCGGAGGAGTCGCAGATGTACCAAAAGCATATTCATATCCCTGAGAGCCCGCAACCGTCGACCAGCTCAGATCCGCAGAAGTCATCGTCAGGTTGCTGACATTGAGGCTGGCAGCATTTACTCCCGTACATGTAGGTGTAGTAAACGGTACAGATACCCAGTTTGAAAAAGTAGTAGCCGAACATTTATTGCGCACCCAAAACCAATAGTTGGTACCAGGATTTAAGCCCGTCGCATTATAGCTTGTGCCGGCAATAGGTGTACCTGCCGTAGTAGGTGCAGTAGATGATGTGGTAATCTGATATTCATATCCCGATGAACCCGACACTGCATTCCAGGTAAAGTTGGCAGAAGTCCAGGTAACGCCAGATGCAGCAAGACCGGTGGGAGGATTGCAGGGCGGACCTGCCAGAACATTAAATCCAAAGTGACCAAGACGTGCCTGGAAAGAACCGGAAGTAGATGTAGCAGCTCCAAAAAGGCTTCGGTTTACAGTACCGGTATTGGTCTGATTAACACTAAAGCCAGGACTATATCCCGTTTGAGAAACCTCCACAACCAGATTTTGAGTAAAGTTGTAGAAATATGGCGTTGTCAGTGTAATCATTACCCAGTTGCCGGAAACCGTCGAACCACTATAACTACCATTGTACACAGTGGTAAGCCCTGTAAGGTAGGTGGTTGAAGTAAAATCGTTTGCAGATGTCTGTCCCAATTTTACTGTCAGGTTGGTGAAATTAGGTGAAGCAGTAGTACTGGCTTGTATAAAAATAGCCGTGATCGTACCCGATGTCGGTGCACCGGGAAAATCCGTCGGGTAATAAATCCATTGACGAAAATTCTGAGTAGTACCGCTATTAAACGGGATTGTATTTGCAATAGGACTTGCTGCTGTATAAGAATACATCGGTTGAGCAATAATATCGGGAAGAATACTCAACAAGAGCAGGAGTAGCGAAGCAGTTTTGAGTAAATTTTTTTGTTTCATGAAGAAAAGATTAAATGAGCTATATTAAAAATACAAAAATTACGCGTGTATAACTGCGAATGCAAGAAAAAAGCCGCCCTGTTTTAGGGCAGCTTGGAAAAACATTCGAGACAAAAATTAAAGCTTATTGATTCTGAGCGTTTTCGTATTCTCTGCATCGTGATAGCGAATGAGGTACATGCCCTGCGGCAAGTCCTGAATATTGATTTCGGTCAAACTATCGCTTAGTTCAACCTGTCTCAACACTTGTCCTTTCAGATCCATCAGCATCACATTGGGTTTGCCTTTCACCGTACCCTTCAATTCAATTTGCAGCAAATCCTGCGCAGGGTTCGGATAAACCCGCAATTCATTAGCCTCTTCGCTTGCTAGCGGATCTACCGAAACAGACACAGTTGAAAAGGGTATTGTCTCCCAACCGGACAGGTCTTCAGGACTACAGTAGGCGCGAACATGGAAATAGTAAGAAGTGGATGGACTTAACGACAATACAGTAGCTGTGGTCTGAGATGAAAAAGTATTGCTATTAATATCCGGAATGTTTGTCGTGGTTGCACAATACTGGTATTGCTGCGCGCCCGGCACACCCGTCCAGCTAAACGTAGCTTGAGTCGGTGCGATCGCGGTTAGTGCAACGGATGACGGTGCAGCATTGCAGACGTTTGTCGTATTGAACCCTTTGGTTATCCACGGGGAATAATTGAAGGTATCACACCTGATTCTTAAATGAAAATAATAACCGGTTCCGCTGAAAAGATTGGTAGGCGCAAGGTTGTTGAAGGTAATCGCAGTACCCGAAATACCTGTTGCAGGCGGTGTCGCACTGGTATTAAGGATGTACTCATAGCCATAGATGCCTGGATACTTTGCCCAGGATATATCGGCAGTGGTAGCGGTCACATTGGTAATATTCGCACCAGATGCCGGCAGACAGGTAAGCGGCGTAGTAAATGAATCTACCATCCATGTACTTACATTCGATATATTGTTCAGGCTCGTTCCGCAATGGGTACGCAACCAGAAATAATACTTCTGCCCGCCTATCAGATTTCCCGGGCTGTAAAAAGTGTCTGTTGTAAGCATAATTCCGCTGCTGGGGGGATTGGCTGTCGTAGTTAACGCATATTGATAGCCATTCATCACATCAGGAGAAGAAGTCCATCTCATATCTGCGCCATGCATATTCACACCACTAATGCTAAGTGTAGCCGGTTGCGCGCAGGGTGGAAACTGATTAGTAAACTGGAGTGCAGTATAGGTAGAGGTACTGGTTCCGCAATTAGAACGTACATGGATATAATAGGTCGACCCGGGAACCAATGCATTATAAGTAGCACTGGTGGCATTGGTTGTATTCCACGAACCCGGCAATGCAGCGGTAGGAGTCACTGCCCACTGATAATTTACAACGCCTGGGGTAGAGGTACCTGGCCAACTAAAGCTAACAGTTCCGGGAGCATTGTTCGTAATGGTAGGAGTGCCGGCGGCGGGACAAGCTAAAGTGGAAAAAGAAGTTGTGTTCCAAACAGAATAGCTTGTTGTTCCGCATTTATTCCTTACATGAAAGTAGTAGGTCGTTCCCGGATTAAGTCCGCCCAGAGCAATTGAATTGGTACCATGCGGCGTGCCGGAAGCCGGGGGTGTGGCCGAAGACGAGACAACATATTCATATCCCTGCGATCCCGATACGGCCGTCCAACTAAGTGTAGCGCCTACTGTAGTTATCGATCCGGCGGTTACAGTCGGAGTGGGAAGGCAGGGTTGATGATCTACCGAAATGCCCATAATGTTAAGCACACTGGTCGTACTGGAGCCGCCTGTACGGGTAATGGTTATGCTCGATATTGTCTTTCCATAATTCGACAAACTGAGCGGAATTTTCACTTCATACAATCTCGGATTTGTGCTACCGGCTCCTGCGTCAAGTGCACCTGTAGCACGATCAGCGCGACCTATACCCTGCACTGCTACAACGGTGCTGTTAAACCAGTCATTAAACGTAGCAGTCGCAACTTGCGTACCACCCTGAGCAAAATTGATCGTGATGGTGGCAGTGGCAGTACCGCTTCCCGTCGCCCCCAATACGTAAACATCTCCAATGAATGCATTTGGATTTGGAAAGGTAAGTGTGCCGGTATTGGCAGGCGCTGTTGTACCCGTAAGGCGAAGAGAGTTGTTTCCCGAATACGAGGCCAGTTGATATGCAAGACCCGGAGTCGCCAGACTGCTCAATGTACCCGAAGCGGGAAGAAAATAAGTTGGGAAAGGTGTCGACGCTGTTGCCCGAAAGTCGGACGAAACCAGCACATAGGCCGGGTTGGCACTGGCAGCGTCGAATGGTAATGTTGTGGAAGTGGTAGGCAGTCCGGTTCCATTAGCTATAACATCTGCATTATAACCAGTAACTGCTACCGGTGTATAGACGGCATAACTATTGACAAAGCTTAGCGCAGAAAAGCAGGTTATTATGCCGAGCTTCAGACGGGTTGAACGTTTCATCTGGTTATATTTTGGTTAAAAGATTGCACCTCCCAATTTAAAACATTTTTAATCTTAAAAAAACTACAATATCGAAATATCTCTCCGATGCTTTGGTCCCTGGTAGTTACTTTGCACCATGAAATCACTTCTTTCGCTGCTTCTTCTTGTTTGCTCCTTTTCCCTTTCTGCACAACCGCCGGCAGACTTTCGTTATCAGACAGGTGATCTTCTCTTTCAGGATCTAGACTGTGGTGATCTGTGTGATGCTATCGAAACCGTAACTCCTGAATGGGAGGGAAAACGATTTTCCCATTTAGGGTTGGTTTATGTAGCCGGCGATTCCGTATATGTGATAGAAGCAATAGGAAAAGACGTACATATTACTTCTATCGTTAGTTTTTTGCAAAGACAACTTGACAGCCAGCAACGGCCCAAAGTAGTGGTTGGACGATTAAAGGAATCGTACAAACATCTGAATGCAAAGGCTGTTGGTTTTGCACTGAAACAACTCGGCAAACCCTATGATGAAGACTTTATTTACGACAATGGAAAATATTATTGCAGCGAACTGGTGTATGATGCCTTTAAGGAAGCCAACAATGGCAATCCGTTTTTTCATCTCTACCCTATGACCTTCAAACAGCCGGGAACAAACAAGACATTTCCCGCCTGGAAAACTTACTTCAAAGCCCGCTCCACAAAAATACCTGAAGGCAAACCAGGCTGTAATCCCGCCTCAATCCTTCTTAACAACAATGTGAAGGTAATCGCCGCCTTCTATTAAGGTTGAATCTCTATAAAGCTGTTAAAGTCCCACATCAATGCATGTGGTAGGTATGCTTTTTTCCTTCTCTCGAAAGGACTGTAAATACAGATCGGATCAGTTATTACGAACTAAAGAAAGGAAAGATGATAAGAGGAATTTTGATATTGGCAGCGACCTGCAGTTTTTTAACAACAAGTGTACAGGCACAGGGTTATGTGGATCAGGAAAAGACCACCGTACTATCCAACAATCAGCGCGGCGACATTCAGGATGTACGCAAAGTTTCCTGGCATGTTTACGAATACAAAGCATTTAGTAAAACAGATAAAAAGGGTCCCTGGACAAAGCTGATGTCTTATCTCGACTCTTTACCGGGCACGCATCAGAATCTGCGAAGGGAAATAGTAGAGCTCGCTAACAGAGTAACAGGTGATAAATTGAAAACAGGGCGGAAACTACTAATTCCCAACACATTTGAAGAGGATTATCGTGCCTATTCACCCTATCCTTTTCGCTATGCGGCAGCAGCTGAAATTCCGAAATTGTTTATCATCGATAAATACACACAAACCTTCGGTGCTTATGAAAACGGGACCCTGGTGCGCTGGGGACTCGTTTCTACAGGATCAAAAGATGAGCTCACTCCCAACGGTAAGTTTCATTTTACCTGGAAAGCTGAATATCGTCAAAGCTCCGCTGCACCTCCGGGCGAAGTCTGGGAAATGTACTATATGTTCAACTTCGAACCTAAGAATGGCATTCATGTGCATCAGTATGCTTTGCCTATAGCTTCCCCGGCTTCTCACGGTTGTGTTCGCCTATCCATAGCAGATGCTGTCTGGAATTATCACTGGGCAGATGGCAGCAGCAATGGAAAGAAAGGAACGCCCGTATGGGTGATTAATCATAACCCGATGGGAAGGGCGGCACATTGGTACCTCACCGATTATGGAGAAGTGCGCTCGCTGGTACGGCTGCCCGACGATGAAAGTAACGGTTTTGCGAATCGTTAATGATCACAATATTGTAAACAGATATATCCTTCTTTCGCCGGTCTTCGTTGTTTTACGGTATTGGTTTTTTTGTAGCTTCGCGCGCGATATTCGCTCAAAAAATCTATCCAATCGTATATGACACCGCAGAAGATTACCATGGGTTCCAATGGACGGCTCAATGTTCCGGATTTCCCAATTATCCCCTTTATTGAAGGCGATGGCATTGGTCCCGATGTCTGGCGTGCTTCACGGGCTGTGCTCGATGCCGCCGTGGAAAAATGCTATAACGGTAAGCGCAAAATCGAGTGGATCGAAATGCTTGCGGGTGAAAAAGCGTTTAACAAGACAGGAGAATGGCTACCTCAGGAAACTCTGGACAAAGCCATCGAATATATCGTTTCCATTAAAGGCCCGCTTACCACTCCGGTGGGTGGCGGTATTCGGTCTCTGAACGTTGCACTTCGTCAAACTCTCGACCTTTATGTGTGTCTTCGTCCGGTGCAATGGTTTCACGGTGTACCCTCGCCGGTAAAACATCCGGAAGATGTAGACATGGTCATCTTTCGCGAAAACACTGAAGATATTTACGCGGGTATTGAATTCAACTACGATGATCCCAAAGCTAAAAAACTCTATGCTTTCCTGCAGGAACTGGGTGCGGCAGATAAAGTGAGATTTCCTGAAACTTCTTCATTCGGCATCAAGCCGGTATCTAAAGAGGGCTCTGAAAGACTTATTCGAGCAGCAATCAAATACGCTATCGAACATCATCGCCCATCGGTTACGTTGGTGCACAAGGGCAATATCATGAAGTTCACCGAAGGTGGATTTAAAAACTGGGGATACGAACTCGCAGAACGTGAATTCGGTGCGCAAACTTATACCTGGGGACAATGGGAAAAGACCCGCAAAGAACATGGTGACGAAGCGGCAAATCAGGAAATGAAAAAAGCGCAGGCAGAAGGAAAGATCATCGTAAAAGACGTAATCGCCGACAACTTCCTGCAACAGATCCTGCTGGCACCAAAAGATTATTCCGTAGTGGCAACGTTGAATCTCAACGGTGATTATATCTCCGACGCACTGGCAGCAGCCGTAGGCGGTATCGGAATTGCTCCGGGCGCCAACATCAACTACATGACAGGACATGCAGTATTTGAGGCAACACACGGTACAGCTCCAAAATTTGCCAATACCGACACCATGAATCCTTCTTCATTACTGCTTTCAGGGGTGATGATGCTGGAATATATGGGCTGGCAGGAAGCAGCCGATTGCATTCTTGCAGCACTGAAGCAAACGATCATGAGAAAGCGAGTAACGATAGATTTCTACAACCTGATGAATGATGCTACGCTTTTGAAAACGAGTGAATTTGCGCAGGAGATCATCAAGAACATCGGTACGGAACCTCCCATCGAAAAAGCAGACTAGCATGAACATCGCCTCTTATATTGATCATACAGCACTAAAACCTACCACTACAGAAGACGATATTATCAGGCTCTGTAAGGAAGCAACGATTTACGGTTTTGCCGCCGTGTGTGTGCCTCCGCACTATATACGTACTGCAAAACTGGAGCTTCAGGATACAGCTGTAAAAGTGGCTACGGTCATCGGCTTCCCCTTCGGCTATAGTACCACACGATCGAAAATGGAGGAAATACGCGAGGCAATCGCCGAAGGGGCAGACGAACTCGATATGGTCATCAATCTGGCGGCAGTAAAGAATGGCGACTGGGATTTTCTTGAAAATGAAGTAGAACGTTGCACCACACTTGTACATTCTTCACAAAAGATCATCAAACTGATTGTGGAAAGCGGTGTACTGACGGATGCAGAATTAATCAGTTGCTGCGCCCTGGTTCGTTCACATAAAGTAGACTTCATTAAAACATCTACCGGTTATGCTGAAACCGGCGCTACCGTTCATGCGGTACAATTGATGAGGCAACATCTTCCGGAAACTACGCTTATCAAGGCTTCGGGCGGAATACGCAGTTATGCATTTGCTCAGGAACTTATTGCCGCAGGAGCTAACCGTCTGGGTTGTTCGGCAAGTGTACAGATACTGGAGGAAAGCAATAAACCATAGTTCATTACCCGGCATGAAAGCAGCTCTCATTGTCTTTGTTCTTGTTGTGGCAATTTTCTTTCCACAAACTTCCGTTGCACAAACAACGGATAACGACACTACAGGCGTGATTGTTCATGCAGACCCTCGAATTGCAATTGTAAGTGCGGCATTGAAACCCAGGTCCGGAAGTGGCAAAGGCGGAACCATACGTTCCGGCAGAGGATTTCGGGTTCAGATTTACAATGGAAACGACCGAAAAAAGGCAAACTCCATTAAAGTGGATTTCCTCAGCCGCTACCCTACTGTGCCCGCATACATGTCTTATATCCAGCCGCAGTTCCGAGTGAAAGTCGGCGACTTCCGTACCCGGGGCGAAGCACAAAAATTTGCGCAGGAGATAAACAACATTTATTCTCCTGTGATGATCGTGCCGGACATAATTGTTATCAATACCTTTAAGGATGATCAATAAAATCAGGGAAAAAGCCGAACAGTATTTTCCGGAAATACAGGCGATCCGACACCATATACACGCACATCCTGAACTGTCATTTCAGGAATACGAAACCGCAAAGTTCATTTCAGCCAAACTAAAAGAGTTTGGTATATCACATCAAACTGGAGTGGCAGGAACCGGAGTTGTCGCATTGATAGAAGGGAAGAATCCATCAAAAAGATGCGTTGCTCTGCGCGCCGATATGGATGCCCTGCCGATACAGGAAAACAACAACACTCCTTATCGCTCACAAAATGCGGGTGTGATGCATGCCTGCGGACATGATGTACATTCCACCTGCCTGCTAGGTACAGCAAAAATCCTCAACGAGCTGAAAGATGAGTTTGAAGGCACTTTAAAACTGATCTTTCAACCGGGAGAAGAAAAGCATCCGGGCGGCGCAAGTCTTATGATAAAGGCTGGTGTACTCGAAAATCCTAAACCGGAAGCCATCTTCGCACTACATGTTTATCCGCACCTCCCTTGCGGCACAGCGGGTTTTCGCGCGGGTCAATACATGGCAAGTGCCGATGAGATATACATCACCATTGAAGGAAAAGGAGGTCACGCAGCATTGCCGCATCAAACGATAGATCCCATTGCGGTTGCTGCACAAGTAATTACCGCCTTGCAACAAGTAATCTCCAGAAAATCAAATCCACTCATTCCTTCTGTACTTACTTTTGGAAAAATTTCCGGCGGCTTTGCCACGAACGTAATTCCTGACTCTGTGGAAATTCTGGGAACTTTCCGTACGATGGACGAAAAGTGGAGATACGAAGCACATCGGTGGATAAAAGATATCACAGAACAGATCTGTAATTCCTACGGAGCAAAAGCAACAGTCGAAATCCCTCAGGGCTATCCTTCACTTTACAACGACCCGCATTTGACCATACAGGCAGAGACTTGGGCAAGAGAATACATCGGTATTCAGAATGTTCATACACTCGATCTGCGCATGGCGGCAGAAGATTTCAGTTTCTACACACATCATGTTCCCGGCTGTTTCTTCAGAATAGGAACCAATAGGAACAACGAGCAGTTCACGGCACCGGTTCACAATGCCAACTTTGACATTGATGAAGAAGCGTTGAAAACAGGAGTGGGACTCTTCAGCTGGATTACCCTGAATGCACTAAAATAATGAGGGCTTTTATGAAACTTTTGCCCAGATAGCAGTTGCATTGCATCCACCAAATCCGGAAGCAGTTTTCAATACATACCGGAGAGAAGCAGCTTGCATTTCGGTGGAAACATTTAGAGGTTCTGAAACCCCCATTTCGCTAAAGCCTGCGGAGGCTATAATTTGCTGTCTTTGCAAGCTTTCCAGGAGCATAATACTTTCCACTACACCTGCCGCCCCCAGCGTGTGACCAATGTATCCTTTGAAGCTGTGTAATGGTGCAGCCTGCACGCCCGCCAGTGCAAACGCTTTCGATTCCATTTCGTCATTATACAAAGTGGCAGTGCCGTGAGCAGAGATCATATCAATCTCCGAGGGCGAAAGCTCTGCCTGCATCAGGCTCCGTTCAATAGCCATTGCCAGTTCAGCTCCCGTGCGTGATGGACCGGAAATATGATTGGCATCATTGGAAGTGCTGCCTGCAACTAAAGAACCCAGACAGTTAGTGACGGTATTAGCGTCGGTAGATAAGATCAGCGTTGCCGCTGCCTCTCCAAGGTTAATACCCTTACGATGTGCGTCAAAAGGTTTGCAGGGTTCATCGGCAATAGCCTGGAAACTTTGAAACCCGCTCAGCACAAACCGCGTAAAGCGATCTGCACCTGTTACGATCACATGTTTATATCGTCCCGACTGTAGTACGCGCTGCGCATAAAGACAAGCTACAACACCTGAAATACAGGCATGAGAAATGACCACAGGCTGATGCTGCAAACCAAGTTCCGCAGCGATGACTTTTGCGCTGGTATGCAACAACAATCTTTCGTCATCCACTTGTCCAAGCCATTCTATATTTCCTTTGGTACTGGAAAGAACAAAAAGTGTGTGGTTCAAATCCAAGGGCTCGACCTGTGCCAATGCCTTTCGGGCAGAGTAAATACACATCTGCTCAAACGGAGACAACGGAGTCTTTGTCTTCGTTGCTTCATGAATGACCTGCCATTGCGAAGGGTCGAGTTTGGAACCGTAGAAAGAAACGGAACTCAGAGATTCATCTGCGTACTGTCGAATACCGATCTTCCCTGCAGTCACCTGTTTCCAATGAGCTTCTGTGTCCAAACCCAAAGCAGAAACGATGTTAGATCCGATAGCGTAAACAGGTCTCATGACAACTTTAACCATTTTTTCTTCCAATCGACCATAAACTGCGGAACAGTGAGCATCAGTTCCATCGTATCTCTTTGCATAAAAACCTGCATGGAATTACCTGTTGCTACAAGCTCATTTCTTTCTGCATCGAATACTTTGTAGTCGAAAAGCAATTTAGCAGCAGGAGTATCATGATAGATCGTTTCAACCCGGATACGATGTCCATAACGAAGAATCCTCTTGTATTCACAATTGATCTTAATGATCGGTACTACAATATTGCTGCGATAAAAATCGAGGTATTTCAATCCGTACTCTTGTCCGAAAGCTTCTCTTCCGTCTTCAAAATATCGGATAAAATGCCCGTGCCATACAATTCCCAGAGGGTCCGCTTCACTGAATTTTACTTCAGTCTCGAAAGTATGTGATAGTGTCTTCTTCAAGTTATCAGTTAATTCAGCTGCGCGCCCTGATTTTCTACAAACCAGTACTGCGACAGTTCTATATCCATTTTCAGATCGCTTGCCAGTTTCATCAACTGATAAGGGATGGTGTCATATTGTGCTACGATCTTGCTATCTACAAACTGGGTGTAATAGCCGAAATCGAGTTTTGCAGTAGCAGGAACCGTAGATAGTTTGGAAAGCTTATCGAAATGCTCTGTCAGCCACTGAATACAATCCACTACAAGTTCCTTAAACTCCGTAAAGTCTTTGGTGCTTACATCAAATCCGCACAGGGTATGATCGAAATGTTTCTCTCCATCGCGGGTATCTACTGTCGAGCCCTTTTCAATAATTTTATAAGGTTGCATCCCGATGGTCTGTATCAGTTCTTCAGAACCACAATCGCAGGACACCCATAGTACACATGGCATTATTACCGCGTCAAATTTAAAAAGTCAAAAATCAGATTATCCTTTCGACCACTTCTTCAGGCTTTTTCCTGTATCCTTCAAAGCGCCGAACAAAGTTTTGGCCCAAAAGTTTTTAAATCCGAAACCTCCGGCAGGTTCTGTTACTCTTTTGGTCAGCAATAATTTCTTGCTATCCATATCCACAAAAGTGACCCAGATAGCGCCTTCTTCTTTCCCCTTGCTGAAGCTTTCGGCAACGAACATCATTCCGATTCCCTTATTTCCCTGGTAATCATATTTGCTTACCATATCGGATATTTTTTTCTCGGTAAGATGACTGTAATCGTTCGGATCTTCAGAAAATAAGTCGCCCTTAATTTTATTATTTGCATTCTCGGTTACCTCAATAGCATACTTCACTTCAGCACGTCCTACCGCATCTGCAACATTGTACTTTTTTTGCTCATTGATAAATAAGTTATTCCATGCCGGAAAATATTTATCACGCAACTGCGAATTAGTAATCTCGCCGGCATCCTTCCATTGCGTAGCCGAACCAATAAATTTCAACTGTGAAAAATCTACACCCAGCCAGGTAATCTCCTTATCGCCGTTTACGATGTCGGCACGGGTAGCCTGCGCAAAGGATTGAATAGAGATAGCCAATGCAAAAAGAGATAAGATGAACCTTTTCATACTTGACAATTTTGGTAAATTAATTTTCTGCTTGTAAAAATATTTTGAGTTCACAACTTGCTATTTCGCGCTCCCCTATCCTTATACTTCCCTGCACGATATGCGCATTCATTACCTGATGAATAAATGTCACTGTCGTAGTGATTGTATCTCCCACTGCCGGAAGTTCCTTTATCTGCAACCCTCTCAACGCACCGATAAAACCCACAGGTGCAGGTTTATTGTTGCGCTGTGCCAAAGCGCCCGTACCTGCCGCAGCCGTCTGAGCCATATTTTCGATCAGCCCCGGTTCGGTAAACAATCCATTCTTCACAAACAAATGTCCTTCGCGAACGGTAAATGAAGTAACAGAACAATTTTCATCAGCTTGCTCGAGTTTGTCCACCATTACAAATGGCGGACGCTGTGGTATAAAGGGTAGTATCTCCTGCTGTATCATGCTTTCCAGAAGTCGTAATAGTTAAACCATTGTTCAGGATGTTCCCTGAGTTTTCGCTCTAACAGGTCAACATAGTCGTCCAGCATCCTTTCCATTCCTTCCTTGCCGCGACCTTCATAGATCTTCGATGGTTCTGCATAAAAATGGTAGTGGAAGTTACTCGCTTTGAAAGCAAAAACAAAGCACACAGGTGCCTTTAACTTGGAGGCGAGTATAAACGGACCGGCCGGAAAATTGGCAACTTCACCGAGAAAAGTGTGCGGCATGGTTCGTTGTCCCGGACGAAATCTATCTCCATGCAGACAGATAAGTTCGTTGCGCGCCAAAGCAGCCGATATTTCATACACATGTGAAAGATCGTCTTTAATGGTAATCACGTTGAAGGACCGTTTGCTCTCAAACTGATCCATGTATTCTTTCATCTGCTGCTCTTCGCCATCATACATTACAATATTGATCGGTGCATTTACTCTTTTCAAAAGATGCCCTGCAACCTCCCAGTTACCTAAATGCGCACTCAGTAAAATTCCACCTCTCCCGGCCGCAACCAGGTGTTCGATATGTTCTATACCCTCGTGTGTAAAACTGAGCCCGGTATCCATGCCCGCAAGAATGGCGATCTTATCAATCAACGTCTGACCAAAAACAATGATATTTCGTTTGATAAGTTGAGCAGATTCGCGCTTTCCGAAACCCAAACGTTTTTCATAGAGATAACGCAGAGGCTTTGTGGCGGGAGGTACAAACCAACGATAATAAAGCGTAACGAAATGCAGTAAAGAATAAGCAGGCCTGAGCCCCCCGCTTTTCAACAACCCCACAAAAATCCTGTAACCAAGTCTGGTACCACGGGAACGGCCTTCCCATGCAGGATTATCAGGCATTGACAGTCTCTAAGCGGTTTGAAACGTAGTTGTAGAAATCCTGAATAGTGACCATGGTCTGAAAGTCTTCAGGTTTTACTTTAAAACCAAAGTTTTGCTCTATGGCAACAACCAGGTCAATATAGTCAAGACTGTCGAGATCGAGCGTGGCTTTCAGATCAGCATCGGGCGTAATGGCCTGCTCATCCACCTCAAAATCTTCGACCATAAAGGCATTAATGCGAGAAATGATTTCCTGCTGATTCATAATGTGCTTCGTTTGCTTTCTTCGGGGTAAAATTGACGAAGGGGTCAAAAAACTATTAGCCAGTGACACGCCTTTCTTTCGGGTGGCAAAGTTATAAAAAATAAACTTTTATAAAGAGGAAAAATAGATTGTTTTAGTCACTGCAAAGCAGCGACAAGGATGTTTTGAAAGGGGAAAACTTAAAAATGAATATCAATAATACTTTCCAGTGGCAGAAGCGTACCCCCTTTCAGCTGGAGGTAATTGTCGGATAAAGACCAAACCGTTGTTTCAACCTCCCGCGGACCCTGTGTCGTTTCGAAAATGATATGTGTTTTACCCTTGTATTCGTTGCCAAGGCGTACGGCGTATTCAAGTTCTTTACGCCAGCGCTCGGTATTATCAACAAATGCAGGGACTATCTTTAGGGAAGGAATTTCTTCTTTTGCAATCACAGCAGGCATATCAAATCAGATTTTGTTAATCACCTAAGTTACATAAAAATTCCATACAACCCTACAACCTTTGGGGTGGTTTTAAGGCTTCTGTAGCGACAAAAGCCGGACAGGTTCTGGCTGTTGTGTTTGTGGTTAAGTTATTCCGGTGCATTCCTTCCGTCTGTGAGGTTATCTCCCCTGCCTCTTCCTGTTCTTTCTTTCAGGTAGTCTTCAATGAGCTGGCGATTGCCGGAACAGGCTCTGATGGCTTCCACTACGATTTGCTTTTCTACACCGAACTTTTCGCTGAGATATCGTACTTCATGAGGTTGATTTGCAGACACTCTGTCTCTGTCACTTCTTCCCCGCAAATTCATATTATCCATAGCTTTTCTTTTCTAAAGTGGCAAAAGAATCATGCCTTTTTGGGGGAAATGCATGTTAAGGATTTCCAAACTTGGTCAGGAGCCTGGCGAAGCGTTGAATGTCCACCTCGGGCGATAATGTACTACCCTCGCAGAGATATTCCGCAAGTTGTATAGCAAAAAACGGTGCCTGCAGGTACCCTTTCGTACCCATGCCATTTAAAATAGCGACTTGTGCAACATTTGGATGCCGTCCGACAAAGGGCCGATAATCAATACTGGAAGGGCGTTCTCCCGCTATATGTGCTATTGTTTCAGAAGGCAATTTGAGAAAGTCTCTTAAATATGTTTCCACTCCTAGCCGAAATTCCGATATTATGTTCAGGTCGGGATAATTCCATTCAAATGAAGCTCCCACCCAAAACAGCTCGTTTTGCAACGGAATAAGTTTGTAGCGATGATGATACGCGCAATCATTGGGCAATCCGGGAATGCGGACATGGAGTACCTGACCTTTGTTGAGGGAAAAAGGCAGATGCTGAAAATAAGGATTGCGGAAAGAAGCTGAACCATCGCAACAGATTACGGCATTAGCCTGAATATCGTTCCAATGTACACCATCGGAATTAATCTCACATTCGTCCCAGTTAAATTGCTGTTCGCGAAGCATACCGGAAAACGACAACTTGTTTCTCCAGACATTCAGAAAATGAGGATGAATGATATAGCATGGTGCAGCACTCCCTGCTCCGAAATGAAAGTTGAAAAAAACATCCCAAACATCGGCATCAATATCTGAAAGCCAGGGATTTCCTTTCATACGGTTCGTAAAAACCTCGCGTTCTTCTCTTCCTGTGTGAAATTGTATCAGTGAAATTTTTCGTATAATCTCCAGCCCGGTTTCCTTTTCCAGCGCTTCATAAACTTCAAGCGCTGTGTGGATGAAGGTATCAAAGCGCCAGGATGTAACATGGCGTTTACCGGTGACCGGATTGATGAAACCTGCAGCGACCCGGGAGGAACCGGAAGGATTGCCATCATCAACGACCACAACCGATTTTCCGCGTTTCAGCAACTCATAACTGAGCAAAGTTCCGCAAAGTCCTTGTCCGATGATGATATAATCTGTCTTCATGAAGAAATGTCAATCACTGGTGTCAGCGCTAAATTAAAGACGATCTACGTTCCGACCGGGGATTGAAGCAACAAGCTTTTGTGTATAAGGATGTCCCGGTTGTTTCAGAACCTGTTGAGCACTTCCCGACTCCACGATCTGCCCTGACTGCATCACCATCACGCTGTCGCTGATGTAGTGCACCACTGCGAGATCGTGAGAAATAAACAAATAGGAGAGTCCAAATTCCGCCTGTATCTCCTTCAGCAGATTCAACACCTGCGCCTGTACGCTCACGTCCAGCGCTGAAACGCTCTCGTCACAAATCAACAGTTTGGGTCGCAATGCCAATGCTCTGGCAATCCCTAGTCGCTGTCTTTGCCCGCCTGAAAATTCGTGAGGATATTTTTTAAGACTATCGGCGGTCAAATGCACCATATCGAGCAATCGCAATACCTCGCGCTGCACATCCGCAGGCGGAACGATCTGATGCACAAGAAGTGGCTCCGCAAGCATATCAGCAACAGACATACGGGGATTCAGCGAAGCAAAAGGATCCTGAAAGATCATCTGCATTTTGCTTCGCACCGCCCGCCAGTCGCTTTTATCCGCTTTAGCCAGATCTTTCCCTTCAAAAAAAATCTGACCGTCATGTACAGGAATCAATCCCAGCAAGCTTCGACTCAGCGTGCTTTTTCCACAGCCACTTTCCCCTACCAGCCCCAATATCTCGCCCTTATTCAGCTGAAAAGAAACATCATTCACTGCTTTGAAATGCTTCAGCGTACGACCCAGCCAGTCTTTTTCCGCAGTAAACCAGACCCGCAGATTATTGACTTGCAATAATGGAGTTGTATTTGATTGTTCGGCGGAATATCCCGGCTGCGAAACAAGACTAGCTACCGGATCTTTTTTATCGTTTTCAGCGTTCAGAAAATCCGCTACAATCGGCAATACTTTTCCCTTCTGTTCTTCGGAAGGTTTGCAGGCAATCAGCGCCTTTGAATAAAAATGTTGCGGGTGGGTAAAGATGCGCTTTGCGTTTCCGTATTCAACTACCACGCCTTTGTACATCACCAGCAGATCGTCGGCAATTGTAGCAGCCAGTTCAAGGTCGTGAGTGATAAAAATCATAGCAGTTCCGGTCTGCTGCTGCAATTCTTTCATCAACTTCACCACTTCCATTTGCACCGTTACATCCAGGGCTGTCGTAGGTTCATCCGCAATCAGCAGTGAAGGATGGTTACACATCGCCATGGCAATCATCACCCGCTGCTTTTGTCCGCCCGAAAGCTGATGCGGATAACGGTGATAGAGAACATCAGGCTCCGGAAGCTGCACCCTTTCAAGCCAGCTTATAGCTATCTGTTTTGCCTGTGCTGCGGAGACATTTTGATGCGCGAGAATGCATTCTGCAAGTTGCCGTCCCGCTTTCATCACAGGATTCAGCGAACTCATAGGTTCCTGAAATACCATACCCGTCAGTTTGCCACGGATATTTCGCCAGGAATCGGTAGTTTGTCTGGTAAGATCATAAGGCTTGCCTTCGGCATGAAGCGTAGCTTGTCCGGAAACTTTTGCCTGTCGCGGCTGCAGTCCCATTAATGCCAAAGCGGTGAGTGATTTTCCTGATCCACTCTCTCCCACGATAGCCAGTGTGCGGCCCGGCTGTAAATCGAAAGAAACATTGTCAACGACCTTTACAGGCGTAGCTCCGGGAAAGGATATTTCCAGCGATCTGACAGATAATACCGGTGGCACATTCATCATCAGAACTTAAGATGTCGTACGGTGAGACCATCGTTGATCAGTTGCTTCAGCGAATCAATGCCGATCTGCAGGTGCATTTCCACATAATTTTTTGTAACAGCAACATCAGTATCAGCAGTTTTTACACCTTCCGGTGTCATAGGCTGATCGGAAACCAAAAGCAGCGCACCGGTGGGTATTTTATTTTTGAATCCAACAGTGAAGATCGTTGCAGTTTCCATATCAATGGCCATAGCTCTGATTCGTCTCAGGTAATTTTTGAACTCATCATCATGCTCCCAGACTCTTCTGTTGGTCGTATACACAGTTCCGGTCCAATAATCTCGCTGATAATCACGAATAGTTGTGGAGATCGCTTTCTGCAGCGCAAATGCCGGCAATGCGGGCACTTCCGGAGGAAAATAATCATTGCTGGTTCCCTCACCTCGAATTGCTGCAATGGGAAGGATCAAATCGCCTACACTGTTCTTTGCTTTTAGTCCGCCGCATTTCCCCAGAAACAACACTGCCTTGGGCGATATGGCGGTAAGCAGATCCATCATCGTTGCCGCAGTAGGACTGCCCATTCCGAAATTAATAATTGTGATGCCATCGGCGGTAGCACATTGCATCGGCTTGTCCAATCCTACAATCGGCACCTGATGGATATCTGCAAAGAGCTTTACATAATTGCTGAAATTGCAGAGCAGGATATATCTGCCGAAATCCTCCAAATTCTGTCCCGTATATCTTGGAAGCCAGTTCCTAACGATCTCATCTTTCGTCTTCATACCTTGTAAAATAACCGAAAATCAGCGAATAGGCAGATGATCATCCGATGCAAATAGTCGTTAAAAAAACGATGACTTACCGCGCATCGTTGCCCGACAAATCTGCAATACACTGCTCACGTATTCTGCCAAAGCTGATCAGGTGAAAAAGGTAATTCTTCTCTTTTAAGCCAGTCCTGAAGTGCCTTTCGATGGCACCTCACCTTAAATGCTCCTATCTGATCCGGTGTTATCACTATCTCCTCGAGAATATCCTCACGAATCAGCTCAATATCAAATCCCTTTCGAGTACAATCGACTCTCCTACCGGATACTCGCAGATAATTATGTGCTTCCGGAATATAGTCGAGCCCATGAGCTTGAAGCGTAGCACGGATACCTGGCGTATTGTATACGCTCATTTTGAAGATGCCTAATATCAATTCCACATCTTGTCTGTGGTTTTCGGTTGCTAAAGTTTTGAGCACTGCGTGTTTGGTACTGCAAGTACCACATTGTTCAGAGAATACAGAAAGCAGGTTGCCTTTGTCTTTATTGCGACGGTAAGGCAAAGCTCTGATAAAGTCACACGCTTCGACAAAGCGATGTATGCCTGCGTTTTGAAAACACCTCGAGACAGGTGCATCGGCGATAATGACAAAATCAAAATCCATAAGTGAACGTACTACAAAAATCCTCTTTTAGTTTTGATATTTGCAACCGATGATTTCATTGGATCTTTCCGGTTTGCAGCTGCGGCTGAAGCAGGAAGATGAAAAAACACTGGTATTCGATCCGGTAAGAAAAAAGTGGGTGAAGCTCACGCCGGAAGAACATGTACGGCAGTATCTGTTGCAGTATATGATTCAGGCATTGCACTATCCTGCCGCGCTGACTGCCGTGGAACGGAAGATTACAAACGGGGCTCTCACGAAACGCTTTGATGTAGTCGTGTACAATCGCAATCATCAACCTTGGTTGCTTGCAGAATGTAAAGAACCCGAAATACCGATTTCGGAAGACACTTTGTTTCAGTTGCTTCATTATCATCGTAATATTCCCTGCAGATATTGGCTGCTAACCAACGGACATCAGATGTTTTGCGCAGATGCAGGCGACATTGGAAATATTCGCTGGATGGATGGCTTACCGCTTTATGAACTGTGAATAACGACCGCCCTCAAGTGCCTGAAGTGCAGCTTGTAATGCTTCATCAGTCTTTGCACTGACAGCATAGTAGCCATTGTTGCGGAACAGAAACCGGGCAAGCTGAGCTTTCAACTGCGTTTCAAAATATACTTTGACCGCAGGCTTTGCCAGCACACTGCTGTACAACGGAACCATACGGTCGGGAAGACTTCCTGCAAAATTTTCAAGCAGAAGCGCTGACTCAAATGCTGCGTCAAACTCAGCAATGGTCTTATACTGCCGCAATTGGGTCCGATGACTCAGAAAATAATCCCACAGGTAGTTTCTTGTAGATTCACTGAAAAGAACATTCAACAAAGCACTGTTAAGTTTGGCGGTGTCATAAGGGACATGGATATCGGGTGTGATACCGCCTCCGCCGTAAACTGTACGCTTGTTGTTTGTATAAAATTTAGTCGTATCGCCAGCTATAAGACTGTCCTTCCCGACAAGTTCTCCTGAATGGAAACGCTCTACGATATCTTCGGCATAGGCTTCCTTGCCTTTGGCATAGGAACGCTGAATACTTCTGCCCGAGGGTGTATAGTATTTGGCAATCGTAAGACGTAGCGCCGCCCCATTGTCCATATCATACTGCTCCTGCACAAGTCCTTTACCATAGCTTCGACGACCTACCACAATACCCCTGTCCCAGTCCTGCACAGCCCCGGCAAGCACCTCACTTGCAGATGCCGAGCTTTCATCCACCAGGATGGCGACTTTGCCATTTTCAAAAAGCCCTGGCTTTGCAGCACGGTATTCCTGGCGCGGCGTATTTCTTCCTTCGGTATAAACAATAAGCTTGTCGCCGTCCAGCAACTCGTCGGCAATGGCAGTAGCAGCATCAAGATAACCACCCGGATTCTGCCGCAGATCGATGATCAAAGCATTTGCACCCTTTGCCTTCAATTCGCGGAGTGCCTTCTCAAATTCGTGATAGGTAGTGGCACTGAAACGATTGATCTTGATGTACGCTGTTTGCGCATCGAGCATCAGGTTTGCCTCGACACTATACAAGGGAATCGCATCCCGCTCTATAATGACATTCTTCTGACTGCTGTCTGAAGCGGGTTGCAGCGTCACCAATACTTTGCTATGCTGTGCTCCACGCAACATTTTGATAATTCTGTCGGAGGTAACGTTCTTACCGGCAACGATGCTGTCACCCACTTTTATGAGTTTATCGCCTATATCTACACCGGCTCGTTGCGCAGGTCCACCCTCCACTACGGAAGTCACCTGGATCGTGTCTCTGAGAATGGAAAATTCTACGCCGATGCCAAAGAAACTACCCTCCAGGTCTTCCGTTACACTCTGCATCTGGTCGGGCGTAATGTAAGTGGTATGAGGATCGAGATGACTTAAGATGCCATTGATCGCATCTTCATAAAGCAGGTTGGTATTTACGGAGTCAACATATCGCTCTTTAATAAGATCAATGATCTGCTCCAGACGATCATTTCTCTCTGCAATGGTTGTAATATCGCGCTTGTTTCTAAGCGTATCACGGAGGTTGAAACCCAACACCATTCCGAAAATCAGTACCAGAGAAAACAGCAGTGGAGTCCAAACGTTTAGCCTTCTGCCTTTATGTTGATCCATTTTGAAAAGAGAGCGCAAATTTAGGTGGTTAAACCGAATATTAATGATCCAATAAATATCAGACCATAGATTTTGTTTACTAAGTCGGAAAGGCTGAATATTTTAATTGGAAAATGTAACCCTGCGCTGCAAATTTGCTTTATAATCATCCCTCCAAATGGCTTCCTTGTTGCTTGCCGAAAGCGGCTCCACCAAAACAGACTGGTGTCTGGTAAGAAAAACCGGCAAGAGTGTTCATTTCAAAACTTCAGGAATCAATCCATATTTACAGTCGTCGGAACAGATACTTTCCTTGCTGGAACACGAACTGAGCAACGCTCTCGACAAATATGCCACCACGAAGATCGCTTTCTACGGCGCAGGCGCCAGCCGGGTCGAACAGCAGAAAAAACTCGCCGATGTGCTGCGACAGTTTTTCGACATCAAGACCATCGAGGTGCAATGCGATATGATGGCGGCAGCTCGTGGTATGTGTGGTGAAAAGAAAGGAATCGTCTGCATCCTGGGTACCGGCAGTAATAGTTGCTACTATGACGGAAAGAAAATCAGGGATCGCCAAACATCACTGGGTTATATTGCAGGCGATGAGGGAAGTGGTAACTATCTGGGAAAGCGTGTGTTGCAATACTATGCTTATCATACTTTCGACGAGGAACTGAAAGCAGCTTTTGAACAATTATATGGCAACGACATCGGAGCCATTCTCAGAAGGCTTTATTCCGAACCTTTTCCCAACAGATATCTGGCCACGTTTGTGCAACTATTAAAAGAAAATCGCGGGCATTACATGGTAGAAAATATCATAGAAGATTGCCTCAACGATTTCTTTCATACCCACCTGATGAAATATCGCCAGAGCTGGAATACGCCTTTGTTCTTTACCGGCTCAGTAGCTTATGAGTTCAAAGACGTGTTAGAAAACCTCTGTCATCAATACGAGATAGAACTGGGAACCATTGAAAGAAGTCCGCTCGAAAACCTGGTGAAATATCACAGAAAAATGCTCTGACATAAAAAAACCTCATCTTTCGATGAGGCGTTTTGCTAAGTTCTTATGCGCTTTATGCTTTCTGGAGTGTGCGCGTAAATGCCTGCTGTAGTAAAAAATAGCCACCGAACAGTATAGTATTACCCACCAGATCGCTTATCAATGTATTCTTGAAAAACGGAATTGCCATTACGTAGGTAGTCGTAAGACCTTCCCATCCATAACCCCACATACCGGAAACGTAAGAGCCTAAGTTGGACAGTACAAAGAATGCCAAAGAACCGGCGAAAGAATAACCCATTACTTTGGTAGTATTCGGCTGCTGCATTTTCATGCCCAGGAAGGTTACTGCAGCCATCGCTCCGTAAACAAACAACTGTTCTACTCCGTAGAAACCGCGCATAGCGGGACTGGAAGGGAACAATTGTATATACAGATCGGCGATAAACAAAGAAAGCAAAGGCATTAGAAAAGCCAGACGTCGGTCTTTAATCACAGCACCGCCAAACAAACCGATAGCTGCTACCGGAGCAAGGTTGTAAAGGTGCATTTCATAGTTTACAATCCGGGCTACGGCGGCCATGAGAATCAGTCCGACAGCCAGTATAATATTCAGGTTATTACGCTTCATTTGGATAATTGCTTATGAGCTGCAAATATAGTTTCGTTGCGGGAAACTCAAAAGGTGGTTTTGGACATAATGTGAACTACGCGTTTATAAGCGTTCATAAATTTCTTATGCGTTCGCTATCTCAGGTCATCTGCAGCTATCTTTTATAGCTGCCAAACGCGTGTACAAAGACAAGTGGGTCTTGTCTAAGGCATTTTTTCTTACAGCTGCTACAGTATGTGTAATCTTTACATACCGCTTTGTATTGCTTCACCTCACTTTATGGATGCTATAACCTCAAACTGATATTAAGGTTCAGTTGAACAAGAGCTGAAACTCCAACCCGGTTGCTTCCATCAACGAAATCAGTCTTTCCATCTTGGCGCTACAATACCGGTCCACATACTGCGCAAACGGGACCACTTCGTCCACATCCGTAAGTTCGACCACTTGCTGGTCTTCTTCTTGTACATTTTCTGCAAGGCGGTAGAACGACAGGTACATGTATCAAACCTACCAATCGACCTTGCGTTTTTGTAGAATTCCGGCTTAGTTAACGTTTGGATAACATTTGTTCCTCCCCTTGAGACCGAACTATATAAAAGATAGAACGCTAAAAATGCAGATAGACACGGGCAAGTCGACAAAACCTACTCCGGTGTAAATCAGCACCTTTAGCGTTCCGGCATAAACAATCACTTCAAAGTCTCCTGAAGCCATTTGAAAAACTCGCGCTGCCATACAAGTGCATTCTGCGGGCGCAGCACCCAGTGATTCTCATCCGGCAGGTACAACAGTTTACTCTTAATACCTTTTAACTGTGCAGCTTGAAACGCTTCCAATCCCTGCTCTATGGGCACACGAAAATCGATACCTCCCTGAATGATCATGATAGGTGTGTTCCAGCGATCTACAAAGTTGCTGGGATCATGCCTGGTATAGCTTGCAGGCTGCGGTTTCTGCCAGTAAGGTCCGCCTACATCCCAGTTGGCAAACCAAAGCTCTTCGGTGGTTCCATACCAGCTTTTCAGATCAAAAAGTCCATCGTGAGCAATAAATGATTTGAAACGGTTGCCATGCATTCCGGCGAGCATAAACACTGAATATCCTCCGTAGCTTGCACCCACACAACCCAGTCGGGATACATCTACATAAGGCTCCTTAGAGATTTCATCAATAGCAGCAAGATAATCCTGCATGGGTTGTCCGCCCCAGTCTTTACTAATCTCTTCATTCCAGCGAGTACCCCATCCCGGCATTCCACGACGATTGGGTGCTACTACGATATAACCGTTTGCCGCCATCAGTTGAAAGTTCCACCTGAAACTATAAAATTGAGAAAGGGCAGATTGCGGACCTCCCTGGCAATACAACAGCGTAGGATATTTTTTGGAGGGATCGAAGTCGGGAGGATAGATCACCCAGACGCCCATTTGGCGGTTGTCGGTAGTGCGTACCTTACGAAGCTCGGTTTTGCTAAGCTTAAGAGAATTGTAAACATTGTCGTTTTCGTGTGTCAGCTGCCTCATTTCTCCGCTTCCGAGATTCACTGCATAAAGCTCAGGCGCATGATTCATGTCACATCGCGACACGATCATCTCATTTCCTGCTTCACCCACAAGTCCGTTGATATCAAATTTGCCATCCGTAATCTTCCGAACCACCGGAGCCATCTTTGTATAGCCCGGGAAGATCACCTCAAAAAGCTGCACTGTTCCTTGCCAGGCGGCGTTGAAATAAATCTTTCGTCCGTCGGAAGACCACATGAAGTCATTTACTGTACCGTCCCAATGTTGCGTTAGATTCAGTTTTAGCGCAGTTTGCATTTTCAAATCCATCACATAGATATCATTCTTGTCCGCTTCATACCCATCACGCGCCATGCTTGTCCAGGCGATGTACTTCCCGTCGGGACTGAATGCGGGATTGGTATCATAGCCCATCATATTGGCAGTGAGATTGGTCGTCTGTCCGCTTTCCAGATTGTAGTAGTAGATATCAGTGTTCGTACTGACTGCATAGTCCTTCCCAAATTTCTTTTTGGTGACATACACCAACCCTTTGCTATCGGGACTCCACACTACATCTTCCAGTCCGCCGAAAGGTTTCTGAGGCACATCATACGGTTCGTTGGGCATCAGGTCTTTCTCTTTGCCGCCTTTCAATGGTGCAATAAACAGATGTGAAAATTTTCCGTCTTCCCAGGTATCCCAATGGCGGTAATTTAGATCGGTATATATCTGAGCGGAAGTTTTGGGTAAGTCAGGGTAGATATCTTTTCCCAGCATGGGCTTCAACAGTACTTCCTTTGTATATGCGATGTATTTACCGTCGGGAGAAACCCTAATATTTTCCGCATCGGGAATATTGTTGTAAACCTGACGCCAGTTCTTGCCATTGTCATCGCTTCTATAGATAGCTTTATCATCAAACGCATACCAGGCAGTAGCATCTCTCTGGAAGATACTCCTACTCTCGTTTCTTTCCTTCTTTTCGCCGGTTTTGATGTTCAGGGAGTAGCGTTTTGCAGTGCTTTTCTCCGTTTTCACATCGTATATTCTTGCGGTGTACAATACCGTTTTTCCATCCTTGCTCACGCCTTCTCCGCCTACTCTTTTCAGGCTCCAGAGCAATTCTGGTGTCATTCGATCCTGTGCGCGGCCACAAATGGTGACCAGCAGCAATACCGGAAGCAATAATTTCTTCATTATCTGATGGCTTATGTTATCAAAGAAAAAGAGTAGTAAATATAGATTTTTACCTGCGCAACTTATCACTCGTTACGGGTGAAAGACCGGGATCGTTTTCCGGATTTTCCACTTTGAAATCTATCATGCTTTCCCAACCGGCTTTAAGATTGATGGCATCAGGATGTGCAAACACTTCTTCCGGCTGTATATGCAGCAGCAAATTTCCGGGATCCCATTGTCCATTTTCATTTGGATCGGCTATGACATGCAGACGATATGTCCCCGGATTGAGCCGGGGAAGATGAACGACGCTGTCTAAAACGGGTTGCTGATACACCACATCCTTACCATTTAAGATCACCAATACAAAGTTGCGACCAAAGAAACGCCTCGGTATAAGCACCTGCAACTTAGCATAGTCATCGCTTTGCTTCGTGCGGAAACTGTATCGTGAGGGCATGGCTTCTGTCCCTGCACTATCCCGGGCAAATCCTTTCAGCAGCCGCAGCGTATAAACGGTATTTTCCTTCCAGTTGGCGGACAATGATATTTTGTTTTTTACAGTATCTTCCAAACGAGTCAGCGGCTCCTCTACATCAACCCCCGAACTATCGTAGCTCAGGCTAAGCCTCTCAGGGAAAAACTCAGCAACGGGCTTTGTAAAATTGATCTCCAGCGGACGGGTAATATCGACCGCTCTTTTACGGAGATTTGAAGTATCTGCTGCGACTATGTAGGAAAAACCGGTTTCAGTAGATGGTGTTGACACTACACCTCCCCTGCCGCGTGAGAGGTTACTTTCTTCAACCGGTGCAACCTGCTGACCCGAATCTTTCTCAGCAAAAATGTTGAGACGAATGCGAGCCGGCGCGGTAGAGGGCGTTACAGTACTATCCAGAAAAGCGATCATCTCACCCGGACCATCGTAGATCATATTATTGTTCGCGTCGCGGATCGCGTAAACCCTGAACGCTCTGTGTGGTAAGCCATCGAAGCGAAAAGAGCCGCTATTGTCTGTCTTTCTTGCATATAAAGGTTTCTCGCGCACTACAGCACTATCCGATTTTGCTGCATCGTACAACACGATAAGTGCTCCCGAGTCTTTTCTACCGGAAGCTGCATCCATTACATAGCCTGCAAGTGAAAGAGAATCGAAATATTCGCCTGTGCTGAAAATATAGCTGTAGCCGGTAAAGGGATTGTTCTCGTGTAGATCCTGTATTGCGTTTCCAAACGAAATTCTGTAAGTCGTATTAGGCTGAAGCAGAGAGTCGGGAATCTTTACTGTTACCGTTCTCCTTATGGCGCTAACGTCCGGCGGAAAAGGAAGAATAGGTGCAACGGTCACTTCTGTTGCTGCGTTGTTGAGGACGATAAACTCATCAAATCTTAGATCAATACGCGTAACCTTTGTATTCAGCAATGAGTCGTCGGGAGTAACTTCCAGCAGTTTGGGCGGCTGAATATCTTTGGGTCCACCGGTAGGCGCCATTACCTGAGCACAAGCGGCTAACATACTCACTACCAACATCCATGTAAAACCGCGTATCGTCCTGAAGATCATTTGCGCCCAAAAATAACATAAAGCGACAAGTTACCAGCAAGCGTAAAACTACACGACACAGACACGAACTTAAACGAGAAAAAAGTAAACCATTTTGACAGGTGACCAAAGACATAGAAACGATATAACAAACGGACAGCGAGTAAGCCGACACTCATTGCCTATGCTTCTGTGTTTTAATTTTTTTCCCACCGCACAAAATATTTTGAATTGCCACCGCACAAACGGCACATTTGGTTTTGCCCCACCCACAAGCCAACCCTTCAGCAAAACCAAAAGAGCCATTTTCTGCCAACGCACCAACGAGAATATTAACTTTGAAACCTATAAATTGAAATAAAAAGACAACATGTTTGAACAGACTTTTAAGAATATAGACGACATACTTTACAAGGACGCAGGAGCCGACAGCGAACTGGACTACATTGAACAAACTTCCTGGGTTCTGTTCTTGCGTTACTTGGATCAATTGGAAAGTGAAAAAGCAGACGAAGCTGCTTTGGAAGGAAGAGAATACCAATACATTCTGGATGAGGAATATCGTTGGCCGAATTGGGCAATGCCTAAAACAGCAGATGGAAAACTTGACCATCACAAAGCCATGACTGGACCTGACTTGGTTCAGTATGTCGATTATAAACTTTTCCCCTACTTGGCAAGTTTCAAACAAAAAGCCATCGACAACCCCAAAACGATTGAATATAAAATCGGGGAGATTTTCAGTGAGCTGAAAAACAAAGTAAAAAGCGGTTACAACCTGCGTGAAATTATAGAAATGGTGGACGAGCTGCCTTTTGGTAGTTCCAAGGACAAGCACGAACTCAGCCACTTGTACGAAACCAAAATCAAAAACATGGGCAATGCTGGTCGCAATGGCGGACAGTATTACACGCCACGACCTTTGATTCGTGCCATGATTGAAGTGGTGAACCCACAGATTGGCGAAAAGGTCTATGATGCAGCTTGTGGTAGTGCGGGCTTCTTGTGTGAAGCATACGCCTATATGTATGAGCGTATGGAGAAGACGACCAAAAATCTGAAAATCCTTCAGGAAGAAACCTTTTACGGAAAAGAGAAAAAGAACCTGGCCTACATCATTGGGGTGATGAATATGATTTTGCACGGCATCGAAGCGCCAAACATCATTCACACCAATACGCTGACGGAAAACATCAGAGACATTCAGGAGAAAGACCGTTATCACGTTATCCTAGCCAATCCTCCATTTGGCGGTAAGGAACGAAAGGAAGTACAACAAAACTTCGATATCAAAACCAGCGAAACCGCTTTTTTATTCTTACAGCATTTTATCAAAAGTCTGAAAGCAGGCGGACGAGCAGGTATCGTTATCAAGAACACATTTTTGAGCAATACCGACAATGCGTCTATTTCATTGCGCAAGTATTTATTGGAAAGCTGCAACCTGCACACCATTTTGGATATGCCGGGAGGAACCTTCCTGGGGGCAGGTGTAAAAACGGTAGTCTTGTTTTTCACCAAAGGCGAACCGACCCAAAAAATCTGGTATTACCAGCTCGACCCGGGTAGAACCTTAGGCAAAACCAACCCGCTCAACGATGCGGATATGCAGGAATTCATACAACTGCAAAAGGGAAAGACCGTTTCTGAGAAAAGCTGGATAATCGACATTGCAGACATAGACACGAGCACCTACGACCTCAGTGTGAAAAATCCCAATAAGAAAGAGGAAGTCAAGCTCCGCTCACCACAGGAGATTTTAGCAGAAATGGAAATACTTGATGAAGAAGCCGAAAATGTCCGAACCTTGATTAGTAAGATTATTGGTTTGCCTGATTAATTCAGTAGTGATGAAAGAACAAGAGCTTACACATAAAATCATTGGGGCGGCTATGGAAGTGCATAAGCACTTAGGCAATGGCTTTCAAGAAGTCATTTATCAACGAGCCTTAGCCATTGAGATGCAAATGCAAAATATCCATTTCGTTAGGGAGCAAGAAATGCCTTTACAGTACAAAGGCTATGATGTGGGAACCAGGCGGGTTGATTTTTTTGTGGAAGACAAAATAATGGTGGAGATAAAAGCGGTTATCAATTTAGAAGATGTGCATTTGGCTCAGGCTATGAACTATTTGGAAGCATACAATTTAGAAATTGGACTTTTAATAAATTTTGGAGCGAAAAGCTTACAGTTTAAAAGAGTTCACAATAACAAAAAGTCTTGAATCATAAGTAAAGTCTTGAACCATGATTCAAAAGGATTAAAGAATTACCATGATTAAAGAAAAATTGCAAAATATAAAATCAAGCCATCAAGCGAATCTTGAAAATCAAGGTTCAGACAATTTGCAGCAAGGTTGGGAAATAAAAAAGTTGGGGGAAGTATGTAAAGTGATTGCAGGTCAATCACCAGAAGGGAAATTTTATAATTCCAAAGGAATTGGAATGCCGTTTTATCAAGGCAAAAAAGAATTCAGTGAAAAATATATTGGAGAACCAACTACTTGGACAACTAAAATCACAAAAGAAGCAGAAGCAGGTGATGTTCTGATGTCTGTAAGAGCACCTGTTGGACCTGTTAATTTTTCAACTCAAAAAATTTGTATTGGACGTGGACTTGCAGCAATTAGAGCAGGTAAAAACATTGACAAAGAATTTCTTTATAATTTCCTGATAAAACACGAAAATGAAATTGAAGGAAATGCAGGTGCGGTTTTTAATTCTATCAATAAAACACAAATTGAAGCAATCGCAATCCCCCTTCCCCCTCTTCACGAACAACAACGCATTGTTTCCATATTAGATGAAGCCTTTGCAGCCATAGCCAAGGCAAAAGCCAATGCCGAACAAAACCTCAAAAACGCCAAAGAACTTTTTGAAAGTTATTTGCAGG